>JACCDR012074650.1_pt1 | contig 24134 bp, 44 predicted proteins | sample 7446431 | NCBI WGS metagenome assembly JACCDR01 (sample SAMN15323443, study PRJNA562643) | freshwater metagenome | isolation source: river surface water | place: USA:Blue River Watershed | collected 2017-08-17 | reverse complement strand
GACGACCTGATCGCCTCCACCCGGGCGGAGTTCCCGCGCGACCCGTACGACTACGGCCGTATCCACCCGCAGGGGCCGTCCCGGTGGACCCCGCCGGAGGACCCGGACGAGGAGGTGCCGTCATGTCCCGCCTGAAGGACCAGATCATCTTCTTTCTCCGGTTCCGCCGTCGGCACCCGTGCGCGAGGGGGTGTGTCTGTTGAGGAGGACCCGCCTGACCGTGGCCGTCGTCATCCCGACCATCCCCGGCCGGGAGGACATGCTGCAACGGGCCCTGACGTCCGTCCACGCGCAGCGGCGCAAGCCGGACCAGGTCGTCATCGAGCGGGACAGCGAGCGCACCGGCGCGTGGGCGACGCGGAACCGGGCCCTGGAGCGGGTGGAGACCGACGTCATCGCGTGGCTGGACGACGACGACACCCTCAAGCCCAACCACCTGATCGCCAACATGAGGGTCATGGAGCAGTCGCCGTGGAGGCCGGACCTCGTCTACCCCATCCCCAAGATGGTCGGTGGGGCGGACCCGACGGCCGTCACCCACCAGGGCCGGTTCCCGGTCTCCCCGTGGGGGCTGAGGTGGACGCCGGAGCACGCCGCTCACCTCCGCAACGTCGGGTCGTTCATCCCGATGACCCACCTTGTGCGGACGTCGTACGTGCGCGAGGTCGGAGGGTTCCGGCCCGGGTACACCGTGGACGGCGGCCGGTACCGGGGCGAGGACGAGGACTACCTGATCCGGATCCTGGACGCCGGAGCGATCTTCGAGCACCTGCCGGAGCCCACCTGGTACTGGCACGTGCACCGTGCTCACACGGCCGGTCGTGCCGGGTAGGTATACGGCCGCCGGAGGATGTGTCCTTACCGGCAGGTAGCGATCTGTCACCCGACCTGGGGAAACAACGAACTCGGAGCGGGTGTCCGAGGAGACAGGCCCTCCTCAGTTCGTTGCGGAGAACGCAACCTCGTGACGCCGCTACTCTACGCACCGGTAGATTTAACTAAAGCGACTCCGGGTAACCGGATAGGTATACGGACCACCGGATCAAAGAAGGAAGATCAAAATGGCAGAGAACCGTCAGCCGGAGATCCCCCTGCGCCCCGGGGACGGGGACCCGAAGGACACCCCGTCCCCCGTCCCCCTCGCCGTCCCGCCGGAGGACAGGGACGCCGTCACGGTGTTCCTCGCCGTCCTCGGGGACAACCCGGCGTCCGCCCGGACACTCCTCCGCTCGATGCCCCCTCGTGACCTCGCGCTCCTGTCCTACTATCTCCGGGAGGCGGGACGCCTCACCGAGGAGGAGACGGAGACACGCGTGCTCGCGGACAGCGCTGCGGCGTCCCGCTGGGGGTGACACAGGCCGGACAGGGCCCACGAGGACAGTCCTCGTGGGCCCTCGTCGTGTCCCGGGCGTTTAGGTGGACAGCAGGACGGACATGCCATACATTGACCAGACCGATTTAAGGAAACCGGACCAAGGAAGGACAGGACCATGTGGCGTCCCTTCAAGTCCCGCCGGGCGTCCGGCGAGGACGTCCCCACCCCCCAGGACACCGAGACGGACATCCCGCGCTGGGTGTCCGAGTTCCGGCGCTGGGGTGTCCCCGTGTCCGCCGTCCTCGTCCTGGGGCTCTGCGCCCCCGGCGAGCGCTACCTGGCGGACCTCGTCGGCTGGAGCAGCCGGATGAGCTGGGGCCTGGCGGGCCTGTTCACCCTCTACGCGGGCCTGGCGTCCGTCATCTCCACCCAGCTCCCCAAGGGGGCCCGGGGCAAGGGATCGAGCATCGTGGGCGCGGCCCTGAGCCTTGCGCTGGCGATGGGGGCGCAGCCGGTGGCCCACATGTTCGCCACCGGGTACCTGACGGCCGAGCCCCGGCCGCCGCTGTGGCTGGTGATCACGGTGTCCTCCGTCCCGCCCCTCGTCCTGGGACACCTGCTCCACTTCGCGGCCATGCCGCCCCGTGTCCGCCGGACGTCCCCCGTGGCCGTCCCCCGGCCGGACACCGGACAGGACGTGTCCGGGGCCACCGTGACGGTCCTGCGTCCCCGGACGGCCCCTCAGCGTCCCGTCCCGGCCGTGTCCCCGGCGCCGCGTCCCGTCCCGGCCGTGACGGCCGCTCCGCGTCCCGCGACCGTGTCCCTGTCCAAGACCCCGTCCCGTCCCGCAGTGTCCACCGGACAGCCGTCCCGGCCGTCCATGTCCGCCCGCGCCCTGTCCCTCCTCGGGGACGGGACGCCTCAGGACAAGGTGGCGGAGATCCTGCGGACGGAGTACGTGTCCGAGGACGGGACACCGCCCAAGACCAACACCGTCCGCAAGTCCATCACGCGGGCGCAGGACAAGCTGTCCTCGCGTCCCTGACCGCACAAGGAAGGTAGATCACCATGACCACGACCAACGGAACCGAGGCGACCGCCACGGCCGCTCCTCGCGCCCGCAAGACCACCTCGTCGGCCTCCGGCCCGGCCAAGCCGGTCCGCTCCGGCGAGGCCACCAAGGGCCTCGGGGCCAAGGTGGACCTCTCCTCCGCGATGGAGGTGCTGGCCGAGGGCGACGTGATGACGCCGGAGGGCCTGTACCAGTTCCTGGAGTCGCTGCGGATCCTGTCGACCGGCGCTGCGTTCTACGTGGAGTCGGCCGGGACCCAGCTGGAGCGGGCCGTCAAGCGCGGTGCACGTGCGAACGCGGAAGGCCGCCTCACGATGCAGCAGAAGATGGAGCTGCGCCTGGTCCTGCGCCGGGTCGCCCGTGCCCTGTCCGCCGCACACAACGACCTGTTCGCGGTCGCCAAGGACGCCATGAACGCCTACACGCCCATGGAGGACTTCCTGGAGCGGCTGGCCGACGAGCGCACCCCCCGTCCGCACCGCTCCACCAAGGGCGGGTTCGACCTGTTCGGAGGTAACTGATCATGCCTGGCCATGGCTACCGGCGGGCCGCCATCGGCCTGCGGATCGGGGAGAAGACGGCGCCGTACGTGGCCCCGTGGGCCCTCTCGATCGCTGCCATGCCGGTGGCCGTGGCCATCCACTTCACGGTGGGAGGCGACGGCCGCTGGATGGCGATCATCGGCGTGATCTTCACCTTCATGACCTACGGGACATGGGTGACGTGGAAGTCCCGCAGGACCGAGACAAGGACAGTCGCCACAGTGTTCGTGGGGGCCGCCCTCGCGTGGATCATGTTCGCCGGGACAGGGACACCCTGGACAGGGGACATGCTCAAGGCATGGGTCATCGGCTCCGTGTCCCTGTCCTCGTTCTGGATGATCCGTCACGCCGGGGTGAACTCCGGGACGGACAAGGACAAGGCCGCGAACGAGGACGGCTCTTTCCTGGGACAGAAGATCGCAGCCTTCAAGAACTCCCGGACGGGACAGGTGCGGGACAACGGACAGGAGCTGCGCTGGCGGGAGCACCTGGACACCCCGACCACGGCCGGGGACGCCCAGAGGACAGCCGAGCAGATCGCAGCCGTCGCCGGTGTCGGCAAGGACCAGGTGAAGGTGCTCAAGGTCCCCGGGGACGAGGGACAGGTGGACGTCACCCTCACCCATGGGGCGGACACGTCCCGCCCGATCAAGTACCGGGGTCCGTCCGCCCCGGGACAGTCCATCTCCGCCGCGCCCCTGTGGCTGGGACGGAGGACGGACGGGAGCGACATCGAGTGGTGGATCAGCGGGTCCTCGGACCCGGACAACCCCCGCCCGGTGGCGCACACCAAGTGCACCGGCGTGACCGGCTCCGGCAAGACGGAGACGATCTGCACGGGCATCCTGGACATGCGGTGGCGCACGGACGTCGTCCCGGTCGTCGCCGACCCGGCCAAGTTCATGCAGTCGTTCGGGGACATCGAGGAGTGCCTGGGGCTGACGGCCCGCACGCCGGAGGAGACGCGGCAGCTGCTCGCCAACCTCCCCGGGGTCGTGGAGTACCGGGCGCAGCTCCTCGGGTCCCTGACCAGGGCTGATGGCGGCCGGGGGTACAAGCAGTGGGAGCCGGAGTGCTACACCCGGCACGGCGTCCCGTTCCTCTTCATCGACGTGGAGGAGGCGGCGGACGTCGTGATGGACATGGACGAGGAGGTGGACGAGGCCGTCCGCAAGCTGCGGTCCGTCGGCGTCCACCTGTGCCTGTCGATGCAGACCATGCCCCACGACAACATCCCCCGGAAGACCCGGGGGCAGTTCAGCCAGTCCCTCGCCCACGGGCAGAACGAGTATCAGGACGCCAAATACTCCCTGTCCCCGGCGACCCTTGAGGCGAACGCGGACCCGACCAAGTGGAAGAACAACCACCCCGGGTCCCTGTACGCGGAGACGGTCGGCACGGACGAGTCGCATTGGGCCGTGGACGGCCGGGCGGTCTACATGAGCCTGGCCGAGAAGCAGATGTCACTCTCGGGATCCCGTCAGTTCTGGGCTTCCATTGACGAGGGGACCTACCAGCGGCTGGCCGCCGGTATCGACCCGGCCCTGGAGGCCGAGGACCAGGACACTGACCTGGACGGATACGACGAGGAGGACGAGGAGATGGGATCCGAGGCGATGTTCGCCGGGGTGCCTGGAGCCGACGTCAACGAGCCGCTGCGGCCCCCGCCGCCGGGTGCTCTCGACATCAGCTTCAGCGACGCGCCGGAGACCGTGGTCATGTCGACGGAGGAGGCCCGGCGCCGTCTCCAGAACCGGCTCCACGTGCTGTGGAGTTCGGGGCAGAAGCTGGTGAAGTTCGCCGACCTGGCGGACCTCCCGGAGGAGGTCGGCCGGTCCCGGGGCTGGGTGTACGAGAACCTGGGGCTGCTCGTGAAGGCCGGAGCGCTCAAGGAGTTCCGGCCCCCGGAGGGCGGCGTGGTGTACCAGATCCTGCGGGAGTTCCCGCAGGCAGGGTGAGGTGTCAGCCCTGTGTCAGAGGCGGTGTCAGCCGCGTGTCAGTCAGCTGTCAGTCAGCGTCTGACGCCGTCTCCGACCTAGGGGTGTCCTAGGCGATCATGACCTGACTGGCACGAGGGTGTCAGAGGGGAGGAGAACAACCATGGAGAAGATCAGGAACGAGGCCCTGCTCAGCCTCGCCATCGTGGCGGAGCTGGTGTTCGGGTTCCTCACGGGACTGCTCATCCTCGGGCTGGTCCCGGCCGACGGCGTTGACTTCAACGTCGTGGGGTCCCTCGTTCTGATGGTGCCGTGCGCGGTGGTCTACCACCTCGCCGGGAAGTACGTCACGGCTCGCGTCCCGGGCCGTCGCTGATCAAGGAGCGCGACCATGGACCAGGAGAACAGCACCGAGAGCCGTCTGCCGGAGATCGTGGACTACCTCAGGGCGAACCCCACGCCTCCGGCGGCCGGTGGAGGACAGCACGTGCACATCCACCACCACTACGCGCCACCGCCCCCGGCTCCGCCCCCGCCCCGGCCCACCGTGGCCGAGCAGGTGGTGCCGTGGGTGTACCTCCTCGTACTGGTGATGATCGCCGCAACGATCTGCGCGGCGATCCTGGCGGTGATCGGGGTCATCCTCGTCGCCGTCCTGCTCGCGGTCGCCGTGGTGGCGGCGATCCTGGCGTACCTTGTCCGCAGCGTGAACGAGGGCGCGGCCGTCAAGGCCCTCGCCCGTGACCAAGGAAAGAGGCGCAGGTGACCGCACTGATCGTGGTCGTCCCCACCCGGGGACGGCCGGACAACGCGGCACGGCTGGAGGCGGCGTTCCGGGAGACAGCTTCCCGGGGCGCCATCCCTGTGTTCGTGGCCGACGAGGACGACCCGGAGCTGGGCCGGTACCGCGACAAGCTGGAGGCCGGGGAGATCTCCCGGCTGATGGTCTACAACCACACGGCCGGAGGGAAGGGCCTGTGCTTCCCGCTGAACTACGCCGCCCGGCGCTACGCGGAGGTGGTGGACTACGTCGGGTTCATGGGCGATGATCACCTGCCCCGGACCCACGGCTGGGACCTGGAGATGATCGGGGAGCTGGACAGCCTGGAGCCCCGCATCGCCTACGGCAACGACCTGCTCCAGGGGGCCAACCTGCCGACGGCGGTGTTCATGCAGGCCCGGATGATCCGTGCGATGGGGGTCATGGCCCCGCAGTGCATGAGGCACCTGTACCTGGACAACTTCTGGAAGCACCTGGGGGAGCAGACCGGCGGTCTGCGCTACCGGGAGGACGTCGTCATCGAGCACCTTCACCCGGTCGCCGGTAAGGCGGCGTGGGACGAGAGGTACGCGGCCGTCAACGCCTCGGACCGGGACGCGGCCGACCGGGACGCGTGGATCAGCTACCGGGACGGCGTCGGCTTCGCTGCGGCGCTCCGGCTCGTCAACGAGGAGTACGGCCGTGGCCAAGTACCGACTGCGTGAGGGTGCGTTCCGCTCCGGGGACGAGGAGCAGCAGCACTACGGCCGGACGTACCCGGACGGGTACCGGCACGACCGCTGGCCCGACCACGTGGAACGCATAGGCGCCACCGTAGACATGCTCACGGAGACCCCCGTGACATTCGAGTCAGCCGCCGACCTCTCGTGTGGGGACGCGGCAATCCTGCGCAGCCTCGCAGGCCGTAGGCAGGAGCTGCGGGAGGTCTGGCTGGGGGATCTGCTCGGGGTCCGGCCGGACGGCGGAGCCTGGCCGGAGGGGACGGCGGTCCACGCCCTGCCCCCGGCGCCCCTGCTCGACAACCTCTACAACCTGTCGGTGGACGACGGCGTGGACCTGTTCGTGCTCAGCGAGACGCTGGAGCACATGCCGGATCCGGAGCACGTCCTGAACGAGATCTCGCAGTGGTCGTCGTACCTGTTCCTGTCGACGCCGGTCAGCGAGCCGGTGGGCTCCGGGAACATGGAGCACTACTGGGGCTGGAGCGCGCCGGACATCAGCGACATGCTGCGCGGTCACGGATGGATCCCGCTGGAGATGCGCCTGCTCCGGCCGGAGTCGACGCGGCACTACGCCGACGCCTACACCTTCCAGCTCTGGACGGCCCGGAGCGTGAACTCATGACGCGGCCCACGCACATGCGCGACGGCGTGACGGCGGTCATCGCATCCATCCCGCCCCGGATGGGGACCCACCTGCACCGCGCTCTCGACTCCGTCCTGCAACAGGAGCGGCCGGTGGACGCGATCAGCGTGAGCGTGGACCACCGGCGCCTCGGGTCGGCCCGCAACCGGAGCCGGGCCCTGTGCGCAGCCTCCACCAAGTGGACGGCGCTCCTGGACGACGACGACGAGTGGTACCCGGACCACATCCGGCTCCTGATGGAGCACGCGGAGGAGACCGGCGCCGACCTCGTCTACCCGTGGTTCAACACGCCGGAGGGATTCGACCCGTGGCCGCACCGCGAGGGCGCGCCGTTCGATGCGGCGGAGCTGCGGGCCTACAACTACATCCCGATCACGGTGCTCGTGCGCACGGACCTCCTGTGGGACGCCGGAGGCTTCACCTCCAAGGACCCCACGAACAAGGAGTCCCTGTGCGACGACTGGGGGACGTGGGAGCGCCTGCTGGCCTCCGGAGCGACCTTCAGCCACCTGCCTCGCCGGACGTGGGCCTGGCACTGGCACCCGGGCAACACGAGTGGGAGGCCGGACCGATGGTGATCCTCGCGCGACTCGCGGTCCGGGCCTGGTGGCTCCTCGTCCCGCACCCGTTCGTCAGCTCCGGGCAGTTCAGCTCCGGCATCTGCCGACGCTGCAAGCGCCAGCACATGAGGACGTGGTTCTGATGCGCGCACTGATCACGGGTGACCGGGGGTTCCTCGGCCGCCACTTCAAGGCGGAGCTGAAGCGCCGGGGGTACGAGGTCGGCGGCCTGGACGTCAAGGCGTCCTCGGCTCAGGACTGCCGGACGTACTTCCACGAATATCTGCGGCACCCCCTGCTCGCCGCTCAGCAGGACCCGTGGGACCTCGTCGTGCACTGCGCCGCTGTCGTCGGCGGCCGGGAGACGATCGAGCGGGACCCGCTGGCGACGGCGGAGTCCCTGTCCATCGACGCGGAGATGTTCCGGTGGGCGGCGGTCGCGCGGCCGGGCCGGGTGCTGTACTTCAGCTCCTCGGCCGCGTACCCGGTCAGCTACCAGAAGCAGGGCATGCGGGTCCGGCTGCACGAGGACGACGTCTGGGGCCCGGACGGGTGGATCGACCCGGACGAGGTCTACGGCTGGAGCAAGGTCACCGGCGAACTCCTCGCCGACCGGCTGCGGGAGACCGGCGTGCCGGTGACGGTCGTCCGGCCGTTCAGCGGGTACGGGGCGGACCAGGATCTCAGCTACCCGTTCCCGGCGATCGCCGACCGGGTCCGGCGCCTGGAGCCCGGCCAGCCGCTGGAGCTGTGGTGCGGGGACTGCACGCGGGACTGGATCCATGTGGACGACGTCGTGGCCGGAGCCCTCGCCGTGGCGGAGTCCGGGACGGACCGGCCGGTCAACCTCTGCACCGGCCGTCCGACGTCGTTCATGGACCTGGCCCGGCTGATGCTCCTCGTCGCGGGCAAGGATGCGGAGATTCGCCCGAACCCGGAGGCGCCGCAAGGTGTGGCGTACCGGGTCGGCGACCCGGCCCGGATGATCACGTACTACACCCCACGGGTCAGCCTGGAGGAGGGGGTGAGCAGGGCCCTCTCCTCCGACTGATCACTGCCCCCGGGACTGCCGGGTACGGGCCGCCTTGCGGGCCATGGCGCTGCGCTCAGCGTGCGTCCGGCCCGCATTTGCGATCTTGGCCGCAGCCGTCTTGGACTTCCCCTGCCGCCGCAGGGCCCGGTAGGCAGCCTGCCTGGACCGATAGACGAATCCCCAGTGACCGCCTCGTGCGGAAACCATGGTCATCACCTCCGGTCAGAGCATACCCGTGGGCTCAAAACGCCCAGGTAGAAGGAGGTTTACCGATTCGGTTAAATAGGGAATGATTGGGGACAGCACAACAGACCACGAGACCAAGGGACCAGGATCATGCGAGAGAACACCGGAAGCCGGACCGTCGCCACCGTCAACATCATCAACGGCACCGCGAGCGACGAAGCCATCTGGACCCCCGAGCAGGCCGACCGGGCCGAGTGGCACATGCAGGGCATGATCGACTCCCACCTGGCCATGGGCCGGGAGCTGGACGAGAACACCGAGGTCTGGGAGTACGACCTGCCCGGCCTGTTCGTCCTCGTCCTCGTCCTGGACGGCGAGGCCGCCACGTTCGTCTCCGTCGTGGACGACGACCTGGCCCGCGTCCACACCGCGCTGCGGACCGGCCGTGAGCTGAGCATCCGGTACGTCAAGCCCTCCGGCGAGGTCTCCCGGCGCCGGGTCCGCCCGCAGTCCCTGTTCATCTCCAAGGCCGGGCAGGAAGTCCTCCGGGCCGAGGACGACCGCCGGGACGGCGAGGTCCGCTCCTTCCGCTGGGACCGCGTCACCGCCACCACCCTGCACCGCTCCGTGCGCCGCTCCGCCCCGAGCAAGGCGGCCCTGGTGGAATCCTTCACCGCCGCCGTCGCGGCCCCGGAGACGGCCACGGAGCAGCCCTCGCGCCGGGTCCGGCACATCCGCCACGGCTACACCGGCTGGACGGTCCCCGGCTCCCGGGTCTTCACCCCCTCCGGGTGGAGCGTGACCGTGGAGTTGGACGACCCGGCCACCACCCCCTCCGGCACCACCAACGCGAGCGAGGCGGAGCTGGAGGAGCTGGAGGAGCTGGCCACCGCCTGACCGCACCACAGGCCGGGTCCCGTCCGGGGCCCGGCCCCTACCAGTCCCAGGGAGGGACCATGCAGAACATCCTCAGGGTCCGGACGCGGGTCGTCGTGCTCGCGTTCCTCGCCGTCCTCGCGCTCGGGGGCGTGTCCGCCTCGTGCGACGAGGGCGGCATGTACCAGGGCCCCGGCGACTCCGCACCCCGGTGGCGGTAACCGTGGGACACGACACGGCCCGCTGCGAGGAGTGCCGCCGGTACCTCGGCCGTCCGTCGGACGACGGGGACGCCACCGGGGGCGGCCCGCAGATCAACGCAGAGAACGCAGCCGAGTACGGCGAGTGGAGGTAAGGATCATGGCCAAGACCTACTGGGTGGAGTCGGAGGGTGGGGGCATCCTCAACCCCGGCGGGCGCCCGCTGCGCAGCCTGGACCGCGCCAAGGAGATCGCAGCCAAGGCGGCCGAGGAGTGCTCCTGGGAGTGCCTGACGCCCCCGGCGCCGGACAACGAGGTCTCCGTGGGCCGGGGCAACTTCCGGTGCGGCACGATGGCCGCCCACGGCATCCACATCCGGGAGTCGGAGAACGGCCGCTGGGGCGAGGGGTACGACGTCCCCGAGGAGCCGTTCAAGCGGGCCAAGGGCGCGGGCAAGCGGGTGGACTGGACGCTGGAGGCCACCATCGACCGGGGCACCGGCTACCTGGCCGACGGCCACGACACGTTCTACTTCACCGGGCCGGAGCAGACGGACACGTCCTGGGACCAGATCCTTGACGATATCGCCGGAGGCGACGAGGTCGTCCAGGCGACCGTTCGGCCGACCCCGTTCGGCCGGTACAGCCACCTGGACGGGCCGGACGGCGACTACCCGATGCAGTGGACGCAGGGGCGAGGGTTCTGATGGACGAGATCCGGTTTGAGGTGAAAGGCGGGGTCCTGGTGTACCGGGTCCCGTCCGGCACGCAGCTCAGCCAGTACGACGCCGAGGCGGACGCCGAGGCGGCCAGCATCGCGGCGGGCACCTACCCGCCCCGGTTCGAGGAGGAGGAGTCCTGATCATGGCGGACGCCAAGAACACCAGCCGGTACACGCAGGGAGGGGGCTCCTCGGAGCCCCGTCGGGAGGAGGCGTGGGACACGGTGGGGGACAACCCGACCGGCCGCCCTCGCAAGTCCTCCGCGCGCCAGCGCCGTAAGAAGGACCGCAAGCTGTTCGGCGGCACCCTGTGGGGCCGTGACGGATCCTGAGCCGGTGAGCCTGGGAGCGGGTCCCCACCCCGCTCCCTCGCCCGGGGCTCAGCCCGGACCAAGAGACCAAGGAGCAGGATCATGACGCGGATCAGCGAGCCGACCGGGGACCTGAACGTCCACTCCCTCGCCCACCTGATGGAGGCGGAGGCCGGTCTGGACGAGGGGGACGGCCTCGCGGCCGTGCAGGCATTCATGGACATCGTCGGCCGCCACGTTGCGGCCGGGTACCGGGTCCGGCTGAACAACTTCGGATCTTTCGAGCGGCGCACCCGCCGGATCGGCGCCGGGTCCCTCCCGAGCCAGCGTGCGGCCGGAGCCCGGGTCCCGTCGGAGATCTTCCTGATGCGCTTCAAGGCCACCGGCCGCCTCGCCGACGCGGTGCGCTCAGGGGAGCCGATCCGGACCCTCCGGCGCCGTGCGAAGGGCGCGGCGGGGGCCTGACGGCCGGAAGGGTATACGGGCCCGGTCCGGCGTCCGATTTACCCGATTCGGTAAAACCAGTGCCGGACCTGGTGAAACAACGAACTCGGAGCGGCTGGCCGAGGAGACAGGCCCCTCTCAGTTCGTTGCTTAGAACGCAACCTCGTGACGCGGCTACTCTACGCACCGGTAGATTTAGGTAAATCGGACGGAGAGTAACCGGATAGGTATACGGCCCGGCCGATGGGGACGCCGGGCACCGACCAAGGAAGTAGGAAGATCGAAATGCTGAACCAGGTGCGCGACGAGATCACGGCTCTCATCCCGGGGGACATCGTCCAGCTCCACGGCCGCACGGTCGTCGTGTCGGCGGAGCCCGCCCCGATGGCCCTCGCGTATAGGGGAGAGATCCACAAGGTCGTGGAGATCGACGGCTGGGACGTGAAGGGCATGGTCGCGGTGCGGATGCTGGCCGTCCCGGACCAGCACGTGACCATCATCCGATAACGAACGCGTAACGAAACCGGCCCCGGCGGAAGATCGCCGGGGCTGTTCCGTGTGCAAGATCGGATCTCAATTCGCCTTAAAGTCCCAGGTAAAAGGCTATAGACGCGGGCCCCGAAAAGCGGTTTAATCAAATCAGTAAGGCGGAGGGCAGGACGAGGACCCCACCCACCGCACCCCGGTAGACAGCCTCACCACCGGGATCGTCGGGAGACGATCAAAGATCCGCTAGTCGGAGAGGGAGACAGGGCACCGACCCTCCACAAGAAAACGGCAGGCCAGACCCGACGAGATCGCAAAACGGGGGAGGGCCGCAGGACGGCTAGGGAGACACGGAACCAGCCGACCGGCGGAGAGATCCCGGGAGCGTACCGAGAGCGGACGGCCGAGAGCACAGACCACAGACCAGAACGAACAGTCCACGGAGGACGCCATGCAGCACACCGCGAGCATCACCCGCACATTCGAGGGCCGGACCTACACCCTGGGTCGCGGCACCGTCGCCCTGATCGCCACCACCCGCGAAAACGCGCGGGGCAAGAGCGGATACGACAGGGTCTCCCGCCTCACCGGCCTGCGCGACAAGGTCGCGGAGACGCTGGGCACCGACAAGCGCACCGCCCACTTCATCCTGCGGTCGATCAAGCTGAGCGACTGCTACACCCGCTGATCTCCAGTCGGGCGCAGGACCGGCCTCCGGGCCGGGTGCCTGCGCCCCGTCGGGCTGATCAGCCCGCCCCGAAGACCAGGAAGGCACGCCATGTTCTACGTCACCCCGCAGGGATCGCACCGGCACCTCCGCTGGACCTGCGCCCGGACGCACCAGCCGATCGGCGCTCCGGAGCCGGTCCGGATCGGGCAGGCCGAGGCGGCCGGATACGCCCCCTGCTCCGAGTGCTGCACGCCGGAGGACGTCCGGACCGGCGAGGCGGCCCGGCAGGCGGCGGCCGACGCGATGTGCACCGGGCAGATGGTCCCGGCCAACCCCCGGCGCCTGTACCGCAAGTGCGAGTGCGGGTACGAGGGCAAGGTTGGCCGCAACGGTCTGCGGGCCCACAAGCCCAAGAGCTGATCTCCAGTCGGCCGCCGGTCTCGTACCGGCGGCCCCTCGGGCTGATCAGCCCACCCAGAAGACCAGAGAGGAACAAGACCATGACGAACACCTACGCCACCGAGATCACCGGCAAGCAGATGGCCTTCCTGACCCGCCTCCTGGACGAGGCGGTCCAGCTGTTGGCCGCCCGCACCGAGGTCACCGGGGCCGAGTGGCCGGAGGCCGTTGACGCCGTGCGCTCGATGCGCCGGGGGATGGACCAGATGACCAAGCGCGAGGCGTCGGCCGCCATCGGGCAGGCGAAGGACAACAACGAGATGCTGCGCCGGGAGCTGGCGGGCCTCGGGGTCCAGGAGGGGCCGACGCTGAGCGAGCCGGAGTACGTCACGGAGCCCGGCATGTACCTCGTCGGCACCCGGGTCTTCAAGGTGCTGCCGTCGCGCAGCTCCGACCGGCTGTACGCCAAGGAGCTGATGGACTTCCACTGGGAGGACAAGATGCCGGTGGCGAACGGCGAGGCGGGCAAGCAGCTCCGGTTCGCCTACGCCAAGGGCGCCATGCGGGAGATCCGGGCCGAGCACCGGATGACGCCGGAGGCCGAGCGCGGGTTCGGCAAGATCCTCGGATACTGCATCGACTGCGGCAAGCTGCTCACCGACCCCCGGTCGGTCGACTACGGCAAGGGCCCGGTCTGCTCGGACAACTACACCCGCTGAGCATCGCTCGGGGACACGGTACGGTACCTCCGGCCCGTGTCCCCTGTGAGGCCGCTCAGCCTCCCGACCAAGGAACGAGGAACACGATGCTGAAGCAGGACCACCCCACCCTCACCGAGGCGCGCCGGATCGCCGGACAGTCGTCCACCGACCGGCTGGACGGCAAGCAGGGCCCGGAGGCTGAGGCCGTCGCCGTCCGCCTCCTGGAGGAGGCAGGGCTGGACTACGTGGAGGCCCTCCACCTGATGAGCGCCATTGCGTGGAGCCGGTGGCACGCGGGATGGGACGCCGGTTACGCGTCCGGCCGTGGGATCAAGACGACCAAGGAGAACTGACCATGCGCTACAGCGACACGACGATCAACGCCCTGGCCCTGCTCCGCTCCCGGGGGCACGAACTGCCCGCCGGTCTGCGGGCCGCGTTCGCGGAGCTGGACAACGCCGGGGTGTTCGCGGCCCTGGACGAGCAGACGGAGTACGCGTCGGCCGAGAACATCCTGTCCGAGACCTACCGGGCCGGGCTGGAAGCACAGGCCGTCGGCCGTCACCGCCGGATCCCGGTGGACGAGCCGCTGGTGGGTGCGGAGGCCGACCGGATGCGCGAGGCCCTGCGGCCCGGCCAGGGGCTGACGCAGGACGCGGCGCGCGCTCTGTTCGGAGACACGGACTGATCCTCAGTCGGCCGCCGGTCCCGTACCGGCGGCCCCTCGGGGTGATCAGACCCTGGACCAACGACCAAGGAGCACAGCATGGGCATGAAGAGGGTCCGCAACGCCATCGTGGAGCACGTCGGCCGCCGTCTCCGCCACCGTTACGAGATGCGCAACGGCGTGGAGACCTGCACCGGCGCCTCGTACGTCGTCCAGGTCGTCGTCAAGGTGACGGACGTCGGGCCGGAGTTCGGCCGGGAGGTCCGCACCGAGTGGACCGTGGACGAGGCAGAGGAGTACATCGCCCGTCTGCGGGAGGCCGTGGAGGACGCCCGCAAGGGCAACGTGGACGTCTAGCACGACGGCCCGGCCGGAGCCGCAATCCGGCCGCCCCCGCTAGAAGTGATCACCGGCTGTCCGGCGGAGCGTGGAGACTAGGGCCCGTTCGACTCGGGCCGGGGGCACGCAGACCAACGACCAAGGAGAGACCATGGGGCAGAAGCTGGGGACGGTCCGGGCGGAGATCCGGGGGCACGGCCAGTACGAGACCACCGGCGCGGCGCTCGATGAGCTGATCAGCGAGTGGTGGAGCGTGCCGCTGCACAAGATCTACGCGGAGATCAAGGAGCGCCACGGCGACTCCTTTTACGACACGGCGGGGCTGAGCAAGATCGAGGCCCTGCTCATCATGGCCGAACTGCTCGGCCTCGCGACCAACTGACCAAGGAGGGCACGACCATGGAGGAGCGCACCTTTGTCCGGCTGACCGGGGACCAGATCCGGTCCATGGCGCGCACGGACGACGAGGACCGGCTGGCGGAGCTGATGGTGCCGGTCGTGGACGAGTCGGAGCACGAGGCCGACCGGCCGGTGTCGGCGGCCCTGCCGTACCACGGCGCCTTCACCGCGTACTCGGACCACGTCCGGGACTGCAAGCGCTGCTCCGACGGCCCCATCTGGGACCTGGGCTGCGACGAGGGCCAGGAGCTGGCCAAGGCGTCCGCCCACTCGATGAGCGCGCAGGATGCCTTGGCGGCGATGAACTGATGCGACAGGTCCGGATCCGGCGCACGGCGCGCCCCACGGAGCCGAAACCGATCGACACGCGGACGCCGTCCGGCCGCCCGCTCCCCTACTAGCGCACGACCCACCCCACGGGGTGGCACGGGCCCGTAGCTCAGCGGACAGAGCGGCCGGTTCAAACCGGTGAGGGACGCGGGTTCGAATCCCGCCGGGTCCACGCAAGCATCCGATCAAGGAGGTAGGAACATGGCCGAGTACGCAGCCGGGACGATCACCACCAACGGTGTCGACGTCCCGATCACGGTGGACGACGACGGCCGGTGGAGGGCCACCTACGCCGGTGAGTACCTGTACGCCGACACCCGGGACAAGCTCAAGGGCAAGCTGGACCGGCTGACCAGGAAGACCAAGCAGTCCGTGGAGGTCCACGCCATCCGCATCAAGCAGCGGGCGACGTTCGCGGACGGGGGCATCACGGTCGCGGAGGCGATCCTGACCGGCATCCACTCCGCCAACGGCAACGTCCTCGCCAAGGTCAAGATCGGCGGCAAGTGGCAGTCCGTGCAGCTCACCGGATGGGGCCGGGACGACGGCCAGTTCGCCGGGGCCGACACGACCCGGGAGGAGCTGGAGGAGTACAACCGGCTGATCCGGGTCAGGGTGGAGACCAACAAGGCGATCGACGTCTGGGAGCGGAGCCACCTGATCAAGCCCAAGGAGGTCGTGGAGCAGGCCCTCAAGGCCGCTTCCGGCGGATCCGAGGACGAGGGCTGATGGCCGCCTGGACGGCCCGGGATCTCCTCCGGGCCATGGGCCAGGGGGCCGTCATCGAGCACCGGGAGACCGGGGAGCGCCTGAAGTACGCGCCCCGCCGGGACCGGGACCGGGAGCCCTGGAGGGCCGAGGGCTCCCGGGTCCGCTACTCCTCCTCGGAGTGTGTGCCCCGGGGCCGCTCCGGCGGCCCGTGGGCCCTCGCCAAGGCACTGCGCATCAACGTCCGCTAAGCACGCACCGCAGCGTCCCTGCTGCCGTCTCCCGGCCGTTCTCCGGCTCCGTGGGCCCTCGGGTCCCCGGGCCGGGGAACGGCCCTCAGACGGCCGTACGGCCGATCCGGATCTATCCGGGCTGAGCTGGCCAAGTCAGCTGATCACCCGGTAGATTGCCCGGCGCCGGAGGGTTTCGCCCTCCGGCCTCCGGGGACGATTTAGGTAAAGCACAACCGAGACCAAGGAAGCGAGACCATCATGACCGACACGCTGCGCAAGACCGACTTCGAGACCCTGCTCGCGACGCTGGACGAGCAGCAGGAGCGCAAGGTGGACGTCGTCCTCCCCGCCACCAACATCTGCTCCAGCCGGGGCCAGATCCGCGTCATGCGGACGGACCTGGAGCCCACGCTGACCCCCGACGGGGTCAAGTCGCCGGTGCAGGTGTTCCAGCCCACCGACGTGTTCGATGAGGGCCTGGTGGAGCGGCTGCGCAACTCCGGCGTCGGCATCCCGCGCGCGTTCCTCCGCAGCCTGCGCGAGCAGGGGTGGACGGACCTGATCGACGGGACCGTCAACGGCCTGATCCACGGCAAGCGCGGTCCGGGCGAGGGCGAGTGGCTGCGCAAGCCCATCGACAAGTCCGTGATGCTCCGCGCGCTCAAGGACGCGGACGGCGGCGAGGTCGGCACGGCGCGCGCCCTGCTCTCGTCCTCGTACAAGATCGTGGACCACACGGAGACCCTGCGCGCGGCGATGCGGGGCATGGCGGCTGCGGGCCTCGGGGCGGACAACATCACCCAGTGCGACCTCACCGGCCGCAAGATGTACGTCCGGGTGGAGGCGCCGGAGGTCAAGGCGTACGCGCCGGAACTGCTCAAGAACTACCGCAGCCCCTTCCGCCCGGAGCTGACCGGCCGGGAGCTGCCGCTGGTTCACGCGGGGTTCGTCCTCACCAACTCCGAGACCGGCCACGGCTCCTTCACGGTCGTCCCGGAGATCACGGTGGAGGTCTGCACCAACGGGATGACGATCACCCGCGAGGCCGTGTCGGCCCGGCACCTGGGGGCCAAGCTGGACGACGGCCTGATCAGGTACTCCGAGCGCACCCGGCAGGCCAACCTGGAGCTGATCACCTCACAGGCTGAGGACGCCATCCGCACCTTCCTGCGGGCCGATTTCGTCCAGTCCATCGTGGACGAGATGACGGCCAACGCCGTCGGCGAGGTCAAGGAGGCCGACAAGGCCGTCAAGGAGATCACTCAGAAGATCGAGTGCCCGGCCCTGTACGACGACGTCCTCACGATGTTCATCAAGGGCGGCGACATGAGCCGTGGCGGCCTCGTCCACGCGGTCACCGCAGCCGCCCAGTCCGAGAACATCGACGCGGACACGGCCTACTCGATGCAGTCCAAGGCCACCGCGCTCCTGCTCAACTGATAGACCGGCCCGGCCGGGGAACCCTACTCCCCGGCCGGGCGCCATTCCCTCGTCGCATGGACAGTCCACTGGCCGGGTCGCACCCGGTCGGTGGGTGCCGGTTCAAGCCCGGCCGGGGGAGCGCAAGGCAGACCGTTCAGCCGCACGAGACAGCCTCTCCCGCCGCAGCCAGCGGGGCACGGGAGTCAAGGGGAAGTTGCGGTCGGGTGGGCCCCGTAACCGGCCTCTCTGCGCCCGGAGCAACGGGTGTCCGGCTCCGGCCGGGCGTACCACCCCGGTCCGTCGCCCGGCGGGCCGGGCCCGCACTGTACGAGGGGAGCACCACATGGCGAACGGGATCAAGCTGGGAGCCCTGCCCGGCTGGACCAAGTCGTCGTACACCGTGACCAACGCGTGCGTGGAGGTCCGTTCCACGGAGCCCACCACGCTGGACGTCACCGACAGCAAGTTCCGCTGGAGCCGGGAGGGCGCGCCGGTCGTGACCCTGTCCCCGGCCGCGTTCACCTCCCTGGTGAACCTCGCCGCAGCCGACCCGAACGTCACCGGCTGACGGCGATGCAGTCCCCGGGCCCGGCCCTCTCCCCCACGGAGGCCGGGCCCGGTCCCATAGGAAGACCACCGTCCAAGGAAGGACCGTCATGACATTCGCGTACGGGAGGGAGACGAGGCGCAGGGTACTCCGCGCGCTCGGCAACCTCCGCAACTTCCAGGGGAACGAAAGCCTGCCCCTGAGCGAGGGGCTGACCGGCCTGAACGGGCCCCTCCGCCGACTTCTGAGCAGCCCGCTGGGTGCCCTTCCGGAGCAGTACGCGGAGACCCTGCGCGGTGAGGACGTCCAGTACGTCGTCTACTGCTACGGCACCCCGATCGCCTGGGTGACTTGGGAGGACGGCGAGACCGGCCGGGTCAACTACGTGCCGGACTGGCAGTATTCCGCCACCACGACCTACTACCAGGGCCTGGTGATGGAGGCGTGGGGCGGCAAGTGCGTCGACCCCAACCCCCGCAAGTCCCGCAAGGACAACCTGGGCACCGCCCGGGGACGGTCGTCCGACGCGCGCTACGGCCGCGTACGGGGCGCCGTGCCGGTGGACCGGCCGGGCTCCGGCCGCGCCTCGTGGCGCACCACGGAGCGGATGCCGGAAGGGCTCCTGGAGGGCACGCGTGGCCGGGTCGGCCGCACCGCGCCCTCGGGTCCGCCCGCCCGCGCGGCAGCCGGTCCGATGACCCGGGCGCAGTACCTCGCCGACCCCCGGCTGAACGACCCGGACTGGACCCCGTGGGTGCAGGACGGCGGTACCAGCCTGCCGGACGGCGCCGACCGTCGTGACATGGAGCGTGTGCAGAACGACGGACGGCAGGTGCTGTGATGGCGGTCAAGCTGGAGGGCAAGAACCTTGCCCGGGTGAAGGCGTTCCTGAAGGAGCCGGGAACCAACTGGGGGTCCGAGCACCCGGAGAGCCTGGATCCGTACAACATGATCCTGGCGTGGGCGATGGACCCCGACATGGGGGCCCTTCCGGCCCGGTCGGCCCGGCCGTTCGCCGAGTGGCTGAGCGACGAGTGGGACGAATGGACGGACAACGGGGGCGCCACGGTCGGGGAGATCCTGTCCGGCGCCGTCGTGGACTGGTGCGGCGGGAGGACGATGTCATGAAGACGACGTTCAAGGACGAGGAGATCCAGGGGCGTATCCACGCTCTCCAGCCGTTCCTCTCCGTCGGCAAGCTGCCGGACGGGACCCGGCGCTGGTGGGCGGTCTCCGGCCCGGCCGTGGAGACGGGGTACCTGCCTGCACGGTTCCACGAGTCGGCCCGCAGTGCGGTGTACGTGGTCTACAGCTACGGAACGCCGATCGCCTGGGTGCTGGAGCCGGAGGGCGCGCCGCTGAGTCAGCCGTACGTCTACACGGTGCCGGACATCAGCTACTCGCCGACCACCGGCAGGCACCAGATGGCGTGCGTGGAGGCGTGGGCCCGCGCGCTCAAGCGCCAGGGCGACTACCGGCGTTGGCCCGCCTCGCACCGCGAGGTCGTCCGGGTGCCGGGGATGGCGGACGTCTACGGCGGCCAGCCCGGCCCCCGCAGCCGGACGCTGCGCCCGCGCTCCGGCGGAATCGACAGCCCCCGGCCGTCCGTGTCGGCGTACGAGGGCATGTCCGGCGACGCGATGCACTGGGATCCGTACGGTGAAGGGCCGTCCCGGGCCCACCCGTAATTCGTGTCCGGGTGCCTGGGGCATCTAGTGACTTCCCCTGTTGGCGGTGCGACATTGGAGCCATCAACCACACCGCGAACAAAGGGAGGTCCGGGTGCCCCAGGACACCTTCCGTGCTGCCGACGTGGGATGGCAGCGGGAGGCACGCTGTGAAGGGGCCTCGTTCGAATTCACCCCGGACGTAGAGACCCCGCAGGATCTGCACCGGGCCCGGACATGGTGTGACCCGTGCCCGGTGCGGACCGAGTGTCTTGCTTACGCCCTGCTGTACCGGATGTCCGGCTACTGGGGCGGGACCGACACCGCAGAAAGGCGCCTCCTCGGGTACGCCCGGGAGCGCGTGCGGTGTCCGGTCTGCCGGAGCAAGGCTCTGCTCACCACCACCGAGGGACACGAGATCTGCCAGGCATGTGGGATGTCCTGGACAGCCCCCTCGCGCCCCCGTCTGCCGGAGGAGGCAGCCGGATGACCATGACCGTGACCGAGATCAGGGAGCACGCCGAGCAACTGCGAGGCAGACTCCAGGAGGAGCGCCGCAAGGTCGGCGCCGGAGCCTACAGCGGCCACCCGCACGCCAACCGGGTCCTCATAGAGGCCCTGGAGGGGCGGGTGGCCGAACTGCTGTCCATGGCTGACCGGGTGGAGGCGGATCAGCTTGCGGCGCTCGCGCGGGAGGCGGCCCGGCTGCCCCTCGTCACCGCCTGACCCTTCTGTAGGTCGCTGGCCCGGCTCCATGCCTCAAGCCAGCGCCACGCGTGGTCCCGGAGCATGAGCCCGGCGGCCACATCTCTCCCGGCTTCCGCGCGCTCCGCCCGGAGGCCGGGAGAGGACACCAGCCGCTCGATCTCCCTGTGCCACCTCCGGGGAGTGTCGGCGAGGGCACCGGCACCGCGCCGGTGCAGCCGCTCGTACTCCGCCCGTGGTGAGGCGACCCACGGGACCCCGAGCGCGCTCATCTCAAGAGGCTTGAGCCACGACTTGCAGGCGTTGAAGCGGGTGTCGGCGAGGGGAGCGATCCCCACCCCCAGCTCCGCCACAGCCGTCGGCCACCGGTCCACCGTGATGGGCCCCGAGGCACCTGACGGGTCCTCTCGCAGCCCGAAAGCGGCCCCGACCCCCGTCGGGTCACCCGTCACCCGAAAGGCCGTCCCTGCTGCCGTCAGGCGTGCGAGAGCACCACCCAGGGCCGACGGGTCGTCCGGGTGGGAGTGCAGGGACGCGGGCCAGCCCACGACGGGGCTGTCCTCGTGGGGCACCCCGTAGTAGATGTCCGGCAGGTAGTTGAACAGCACCTGCCCCCGGCCGTGGGCCGCGTACCGGTTGAGGAGCGCCGGAGTCGAGACCGTCACCAGCGTCGCCTCGCGGCAGGCGTGTTGCAGGTTCGCCCACGAGTGCCGGTTGACCTCGCGGCGCTCCCGGTCCCACGCCCCCTCGTTGCGGGGGTGGTAGGTGTCGTACGCCGGATTGCGCGGGTGGATGGAGCTGAGGTCGTCGTCAATGTCGATCACGACGGCCGCGCCCTTGGACCGGATGATCGGGACGGCCTCGGCCATCCACCGGTGCGTGAGCCGCTGGAACACGTAGACCGTGCCCGGCTCGATGTCGAGCACGTCGTGGACGTGGTCGCCGTCCACCCGCATCTTGAGGTCCCGGTCCGTCGGAGGCCGCATCTCGATCTCCACGTCCGAGGGAAGCCCACCGGCCTCCCCGGACTGGAGCAGAGCCTGCACCGGCCAGATCAGCCGGAAGTGGCCGCACCCGGAGGTGTCGGCCGGATACACCTTGATCTTCATTCCGTCTCCCGTGGTCTGTGTGCGGTCAGGAGTTCGCCTGCCCCTTGGCCTCCGCCGTCCCGGCCCGGACCGTCTTGGCCGCCGTGGCCTTGCGGGCCGCCGTCGAACCCGTGGACGACTCCAGGGCCTTGACGCGACGCTCCAGGTCGTCCAGCCGCTTGTCCTGCTCGGCCTCGTGGTCGGTGACGTGGGACAGGAGTTCCCTGACCCGGGCCTCCACGGTCCCGAGGATCTGTCCGATGGCGCTCATCCCTGCTCCTCCAGCTTCACGCGGAAGCTGGCCAGCTTGGCCGCGACCGCATCCGGCAGCCCGCTCACGTCCAGGTCGGCGAGCAGGGCCTTGATCTCCTTGACGTCCTTGCGGATCTCGCGGGTCTTGGCCGTCTGGTCCTGCACGTGGGTCGCGAAAGCCCACCACGGGTTCGTCGCGTGGTCCGAGGCGTCCTCGGGGGACTCCAGGATCCCGTCCGTGGTGAAGATCCTCTTGATGTCGCTCCCCTCAAGCACACCCCCGCCCGCGAGCAGCTTGGAGACGACCGCAGCCGCCACCTTGTCGACGTCGTCCTGGCTCAGTGCCACGTCGTCCTCCTCCACATCACCGGCTATGAGCCGGGGCATGACGATCTCGTTGAACTGCTTCACCCGGGCGTCCCCCGGGCAGTAGGTGCCGCCGGTGGACCAGTCGGCGAACATCCGGTGAAACCCGAACCCGGGGTCCGTCGCGGAGCGGCACTTGCGCCTCGGGATGCCGTGCTCGCGCGCTGCCCAGTCCATCACCCGGACCAGGGTGTTGATCTGTGCCGCCGTCCACGGGTCGGAGTTCGACGTGTTGGCGGCCGACTCCAGGCTGATCGCCCGGTTGTTGGCTCCGGCGTTGGCGTCGGCCCGGGTGTTGGTGCCGATGTACTGCGCCACCCGGCCGTCGTACCCGAGGCCGAAGTGAGACTCCAGGTTCGTGGAGTTCTTCCAGTATTCGTACGTGCGCTCCGGCGTCCACGGCGCCGCGAGGCTGTGGACGATGAACTGCGTGGGGTTGATGGCAGCCTGAGCGTCCGACTCCGGCTGGAGTTCCATCTTGATCGCGAACGGGCACCAGCTCACGGCTGTCCCTCCTTGACCCGGGAAGTCTGCTCCCGCTTCAGCTTACGGATCGTGAGCGTCTGGTAGACGAAGCACGCGCTCAGGACCCCTTGCAGTATGAACCACACGGCCCGGAACCAGTGCGGACCGGACTGCGTGACGACCGTGATCGTGAGCAGGGCCGACATCAGCACCTCGGCTCCGGCATAGACGATCATCATGCGCCCCACCGGGTCCCGCCACCACGGGAACGCCCGCGTATACGTCAGGATCATGAAGGTGCCCGTGACGCAGATCGTGGAGCCGAATACCAGGTAGATCACCCTGAAGAGGTCCATGCTCAGTGCCCTCCGCCCATGGCCTCCCTCAGCCGGGAGGCAAAATCGTTCTGCCGCCCCATCCTCTGGAGTTCATCGGCCAGGGACATGATCTCACCGGTTCGCTTTTGAACCTCTCGCAGCTTGGCATCCTCCTTGTCCAGAGCCTTGTCCGCCTCCCGCTGCCCGGCCGTGGAGGCCGGGCCGGGCGGGGGCTTACTCCCCCTCCGCCTCAGCCAGCTCCACATGAGCGTTCCTCTCGTTGGGGCTCCCGGCCGCGCGGGGCAGAGCCTGTATGACGTTCCTTGTCGTCTGGTTGGCCTCGGTCATCGCTGTGAGCAAGGTGCGCTGCACGTCCTGGACTTCCAGCGCTTTCTCGTACGCCGCGCGCCAGGTGTCGATCTGCTTGTCCTTGTCGGCCATCCTCTCGTCTACCCCCGTCTTGGGGAGGAGGCGCCCGGTGAGGACGAGGATCACGACGACCGCGAGCAGGCCCGTGGCCCCGATGGACGGCGTGATCAGCTGGGTCCACTCCACGGGTCATCCTCCTATGTCGGGGTCGGGGGCCGGGTTGTCGGGGTCCTGCATGACGGCCTCCAGCCGGGGAAGGTCGGCATCCTTGATCGCGGTGAAGACCGCGTTGAGTTCGCCGTCCGTGACGAGGCCCTTGGTGAACAGGACGCGGCAGAGACCGGCCACGAGCAGGTCCGTGCTCAGCGCTCGCACGCGCTCCTCCGGCGGCCCCACCGCGATGTTCATGCCGAGTTTGCCGGAGATCACCCGGTGCGCCTTCCACAGCTCCACGGCATAGGTCTTGAGGCTGGCCATGATCTCTCCTCAGAAGGGGATGACGCCGATGCGCCTGGACAGGAACGTACCGGTGCCGCCCGCCACGCGGTACACAGCCTTGAAGGTGTTCACGCCGGGGGTGAGGTCCGTGTGGAAGTGGACGCCGGACTGGAGGGAGAACACGGCGGAGTCTCCGCCGGAGCCGATGCCCCGGTTGTCCTGCT
>JACCDR012673950.1_pt1 | contig 24138 bp, 27 predicted proteins | sample 7446431 | NCBI WGS metagenome assembly JACCDR01 (sample SAMN15323443, study PRJNA562643) | freshwater metagenome | isolation source: river surface water | place: USA:Blue River Watershed | collected 2017-08-17 | reverse complement strand
CGCTTCTGTGACCGTAGCCGCCGTGGTCGCCGCCGCATCTATATAAAGACCGTAGGCGTTTGTAAATGTTTGATTTGTGCCGCGTATGGGCGCGCCGCCTATATACGCCGTTGATGCGCGCGTCGTAGTGACGATGGTATTAGTTGCCGCAATCGTGGGCTGGACCACTGCCCATATATTGTTTGTGGTCGCCGTGCCCACCGCCGCCGTTGAAGAATCGGTAAATGTGAGCGCCGGTATATTAAAAACCGCCCCATTTAATCCATTGACCGTATTTGAAAAAGACGAACCGGCCCATATATTTCTTGCTATTCCTATGCCGCCCGAATTTACTATGGCGCCCGTTGTTGAAGAAGTCGCCGATGTATATTCTCCGAATATGCTGTTACCGCTCTTTACATTAAATGAATATCTATTAATAATTGTTTCATTTGTTCCAGCAATAGGAGGGCCTTCTATAGTAACCGTATTTGCTGTGGTCGTTGTAATAGAAATATTTTTTGCAGAAAGTGTTGATATAGGATAATATTGTAATGTAAATTCGGGTATGGTCGAATTAGGTTCTGTGATTAAATCAGTATAAACATTTGATGTTGTGTTAGCGGTCAATCCATTATAAAAATAAACAACTATTCTTCCGCTATTTCCGTTATTAGATCCATTTACTCCTATGCCGGCCGGACTTGAATAGTCAATATCTGAATTGTTTGCCGGTGTTGAGTTTGACCCGGTTGTCGTTGAGCTAAATAAAACATGTGATGTTATAGAAGGAGCATAACCACCACCACCACCAGCACCGTTTCCATTTGAACTACCGCCACCGCCGTAACCACCGCCGCCGCCTGGTCTAAGGTTCCCGTTGCCTGAATTGAATGCTGGGGCTCCTCCACCTCCTAATCCCGATAAAGTTGTTGAAAATAACACACATGATGAACCAGAAGCAGCCGCGCCCCCGTTGCCGCCAGATCCGCCAATTCCATTAGAGCCACCTTGTGGAGGTGTTGATGGCCCACCTAAAAAAGAAGTGCCGTTTTGTCCAGATGAACCTCCTCCCGCACCGCCGTTGGGTGTTCCGCTAGAAGAATTACCGGCGCCACCACCACCACCGGCTATACCAAGAACGTTATAGTTTGTTCCATCAAAGAACGCAAACAAACTTCCATCACCTCCAGCGGCTATATCATTCAATATTCCTATACCTCCGGGCAATATAGTTGAACCGTTTGAGTTTCCTAAAGTTCCGCCTCTTCCAACATTTATCCAATATGTATATGTAGAATTATAACTTACCAAAATTTCAGTATAACCTCCGGCGCCGCTTGAAGAGACGGTCCCTAATGAACCAGAACCAGAACCGCCCCACATTTTAACCCTTATAGAAGCCGTGCCGGGCGGCGGTAAAAGTTGAGCCGTAACACCACCAGAAGAATATATATTTTTAGTAAAACCTAATGCTCTATTCTTTCCTTTTGTTGATATACTATTTGATATATCAGAAATTAAACTCATTTTATATATTAAAAACGATATAAATTATATCAAAAACCAATTATTATTATAAAAAGTTATATTCAATTTATCAAACTGACTTATGACCAATTGATTATATCCTTGCCCGTCAAAAAATATCGAACCGCTATTTGTAGATAATGTTACGTCAAAAGAGGATACATTAACAAATTTATATATTTGTCCAGAGTTGGGTGAAGGGGGTAAATTTACTAATATAGTAGAACTCGGATTTAATATAATCAGCATGTTACCAGAAGTCGTCGAAATGGTAGAAGAAGTTGTTATGATTGTTGGAGTTTGAACAACATTGCCGCTTTGTGCGGTTGAACCCCCTGAATTCGTAATTCCAGATGAAGATATTAACATATTTTGTGTTCGCATACTAGATAAATATTTGCTCATTTTTTGTATATAAGTATAAGTATATATATACATATATATAAAAAAATAATAATGGTATATACCGAGCTAGATATAAAGGACGGTTTTTTTTACATTGATAAAAAACCAGTTAATAAAAATACAAATTTTTATGGTATATTAACAAATATATATTTGAGCTTGGACTATCAAAATATTGAATCAGAAATAAATTTGAATACAAAACCATGTAATTTTACCATAAGACTTCAATGCGATGAAAGAAAAATATTTTTTTCCAATGGTCAATTAGAAAGAGAAAGTTTAGATATTTTAGAAAAAATGCTCATGTATATAAATAAAAATGGTTGTACTGTGTTATTAGAACTTTTTAATAAAAAACATGAATCTTCTGTGTCCGAGTCGTATATAATGTTGGCTTTGACCAATATTATAAATTGGTTAAAATCAACCTGTCATGAAAATATTATGATAAAAATAGCCGATCATAGCAACGGCGAATATAAATATGAGAGTCTAAGACCTCAAAATATATACAAATACGCCGCCGCAGCAAAAAAGATCAGCGGTGGAAAATTTTTTATCGGTTGTTGTATGGACTTCTCCTATGCCGAATTATGCCGGGTTTTAGAAAAAAATCTAGAACATTCTGATTTTGTTGTTTGTAAGATAAATAAAGGTATAGAATTTAATATTGAACCTCTTCTAAAAAAATATAAAAAGCCCGTAGTAGCAGACTTTATATTTAGTGAAAAAGAAGATGGGCCGTTGGAAGCCGTAGAATTAAAAAAAATATCATATGTAAAATTCAACTCAATGACCATAAAAAATGTCAATAATAGAACATATAAAAATATTTTTATAACAAAACAAACAGGGAATGGTCTTGTGATAGAAAATTGTAATAATTTGATATTTGATGATTGTAAAATATCAAATTGTGCGGGCGAGGCGTTTTTTATATCCGACAGCTCTGATATTGAGATAAAAAATTGCCGTATTGAAAATGTTAGAACGGCCATATATGCCCTAAATTCAAAAAACATATTTATACACGATAATTTTTGTAAAAATTTACAGGGACCTAAGCCACGAGGGCAATTTGTTCTATTTAAACAAGTTCACGGTAACAGAAATATAATAAAAAACAACAGGATTATAAATGAAGAAGGAAAGAGCAAACCAGAAGACATAATTAATTTATGTGATTCACATGGAACAACTCATAATTATATTGATATACATAAAAACTATATAGAGGGCGGCGGTCCTAGCCGAACAGGAAATGGTATAGTTTTAGGAGATAAGGGCGGAAGTTATCAGCATGTTCATAAAAATATATTAATTAATCCGGGTCAATGCGGTATAGCATGTGTGGGCGGTAATGATATAAAAATTGACGAAAACTCAATATGTGGAAAACCAAAACCCCATACGAATGTTGGTATATACGCTTGGAATCAACAAAATAAAAATAGCAACAACGTAAGAATAAAGAATAACAACGTTTCGTTTTTTAATAAATCCGGTAAATCTAATTCGTGGTTGGACGGCGGTGGTATTACCAATTTAATAGTTGAAGATAATAATTGGGATCTCCCTAGTGATTTTATAGAAAAATATATAATCCCTAATATATAAATTTGCCATATAATAACGTTATGATAATACATAGAGAAGGAAATAAAGATAATTGGATCTATAAAGATTCAAAAGGCGCCGTCATTAAAGATAAAAATATTTTAGAATATATAAAAAAATTGGCAATACCGCCGGCGTATAAAAATGTACAAATATTTTATGAAAAAAATAAGGTTCCCGATATGCTCTATTTTGGTTTTGATGACGCAGGGCGAAAGCAGCAAATATATTCAAAAAAATGGCGTGAAAAAGCCGATAAATTAAAATTTATAGCATTAATAGATTTTGGGCGTAAGTTACCACAAATGATGCTCAAAATGTTAAATAACATAAAAAGCGATAAATTATCAAAAAACAAAATGATCTCGATCATACTTCGTATAACTTCTTTATGCGGATTTCGTATAGGACAATTAAAATACCACAAATTATATAATAGCACGGGGTTGAGCACATTACAAAAAAAGCACCTCAAATTTAGCGGCAATCAATTACATATTAAATTTATCGGTAAAAAAGGCATGCGGAACGAATGTCTAATTGATGATAAATTGATCATTGAAGAAATGAAAAAAATAGCACATGATAAAAATAAGGATGATTTTTTATTTATCTATAAAGATATATCGGGCGAAAATCGCCTCATTAATGCTATTGATGTAAATAATTGGCTCAAAGAATATAATCCGGAATTTACTACAAAGTTTTTTAGAACTTTTGACGTAAATTGTCGGTTAATTGAGTCACTTAAAGAACATATGCCGGATAAAATGACCATAACACAAAGAAAAAAGAAAATAATAGAATTAATCAAAGATGTGAGTTGTTCTATAAACAACACTCCGGCTATTTGTAAAAAAAGTTATTTGAATGCCGATCTCATAAAATTGTATATAGAACATCCTAAAAAATACACTAAACAATTGATCAACGAAAACTCACCGCATATAAATTTTGTAAGATTTTTAGAATCCATATACAAAAAATAAATTTAATGATATTAATATTAAATTATTCATAGTCTTCATAGTATTCTTCTTCGGTTATTTCATTTAATTCTAGATTGTCATTATCCGGGCGATCGTCGTTTATTTTTTCATCACCGCCCTCTTTTTCATTTACATCTATTATTTTTAATATATCTGATTGCTCTGTTTTACCAAACAATGGCGTAACTATTCTATATCTTATTGTTTTTCCCGTAATCTCTGAATTTGCTTCAATTTTTATGACGTCATTTATTCTCCCCCCAATCCATATAACTTGTGGATCGTCCACGGATATCGCCGGTAATTTATGTCCATGCGTCATCAAAGATAAACAAACATTTTTTGTTTCTTCTGTTGATAAAATGCTATGTTTTGAACATAAAGGACCCTTACTGATTTCAATAATAAAATGTTTATGTAAAAAGTTATCAATGACTATATTTGTATATTTTTTGATCGCTTTTGATATATATGTATTTAATTTTTCTTTTGTGATAGTAATAATATGCGTATATTCTCTATATCTATCTAATAATTTTATAAACTCCGATGTCGCGCGTATATATTTGCTATCGGCCGAAAATAAATATATATCAACCTTTTCATTAAAACTCTTATCTATGAATTTATGCTGTATATAACCATATTGCTGTATTTTATTTTTGAAATCATCATATTCTAAATATTTTTGGTTGTCTATGGAATAATTTCTATACTTCGCGAATTTTTGAACATTTAAATATTTTTCATATAACTGCTCCATATCTCCTTTCTTAATATTTATGTTTATATACTTTTCAATTTTTATTTTACTGCGTTTAATATATAGAATTTAAATGGACGTATTTATAGTGTTAATAATTGTATTCATATTATTTTATATTAGAAATTGGAGAAGTGTTGATCAAACGCCTATTTATATGAAATTAAATATGCCCGGAGTTTGTACAAAAGCTTCGGAGCAGATGTCAGACGATGTAAAAAAAAATATAGAAGAAATACAAAGAAAACACGATAAAGAATTAGAGGAGTGTAATGAAAAAAGAAATGCTGAAAAAAAAAGAGCAGATTATTTATATCTCAAGTATGGCGACCCCGATAAAAATAATTTAGATTATCTATATTATGGTTTAGATGATCATCCTCTCCAAGGCGATGATAAATTAATGTACAAAATGTACGATATGGGTCAAAAAAATAAAATAGCTCTTACAAATAGAGCCATGTGGAATAAGAATAACTTAATACCCTATTTTGAGCAAGAGTTAAGAAGTCATGCTGATTCTATCTGGTATGACGATGATAGTTTAGAAGAAATGTTTTAAAAACATAATAAAAATATATTAAAAAAAATATAATTATATATATGTGTATATATTTGACATTTATCTATGACCATGAATAAATACTCATCGTTATATAAAAAATTATGATATACATATATGGGTGAAGTAAAATTTTATCATAATTGGTTCATATTAAGATATGATTATATATGGTTAGATATAGTCAGGAGTAATTATGGGTCATATTTTTTTTTAATATATAATTCATTAATTATATATAAGAAAAAATGGACTATAATGGATATCTAACATATCAGCCTAGCAATTATAATAGATTGTTCAATGATAAAATGTTTATATCACGATTGATAGAAATGGTGAAGGTAAAAATAGGCCGGCATTTGAATAAAACAGAAAAAATGGCAGTTATAAACATATTGAAAAATATAAATCCTGTTATATTTAAAGGAGAAAACTATAAAACTATTTTGAGCGCTTTAACCGCAAAGATATCTGAGGATATAATAAAAACACCATGTTACCGAGACGAAGATATAAATATACATGAAATGCTAAAATCGGAGTTGGGGGTTGCGACAGAAGATGCCGGGCCTGTTATAAAAACCGAAACAGACTTCGCCGAACAAATAACTTCGACATTTTCAACGCAAGTTGAAGTCACTTCATTATTGGGGAATAAGACGCTTACGGATTTACAGCGTTTGATTAATCCTGAATTAGTTAAAAAAAATATTTATATACTTTTGGATACACGATATAGACTTTTAGAAAATGACGGAACCACATATTTTAAATGGAATTTTATTAACACAGAAATTAATGCTCAGGGTGCGGTAAATGCTATAGGAAACATCAGAGATATAACATCATTAAGGATATATCCTGTAAGAATACCATATAATACTAACGGCGATAATGATTACGATAGAATTACCATATTTATACAAGAATTTTCAGCGCAATCTTTTATCGCCCAGGAAAACCGCAGATTTCATTTTATGTTTAATCCAACTACGACGGACAGATGGATAGATCTAGCGCCGGATTATTTCAACGATGGATATTTTAGATTCAGAAACCCTATAACGAGACTTGAAACATTGACGCTCACATTTGGATCGCCGTTAGAACAAATGACGTTTGATACGGATAGAATGTTAACTTCAATATCTAGTTATATCACACAAATAAATAATATATACTATATAACGTTCACGACAACATCGGCACATAATTTGGAAACAGGCGATAGGGTATATATATCAAACTTTACCACAGAAAATCCGAGCACAGATAATATCGTTGTTTCGGCCGTTAATAGATCTAATGGACATATTATATCAATAGTTGATGATTTCAATTTTAATATAAATGTAAATGGTACTTCACTTCGTACTCTTGGTTCCGGAACGATAAACGTTGTAAATGGAAGCCCAATAATAACTGGGTCGGGGACGGTATTCGGCAGCACATTTAACGTGAATGATAAAATAGAAATTCTTGGAGTTTTTTACAAGATTTTATCAATTCAGTCACATGTACAATTAACTTTAACAACTAATTACCTTGGTTTATCTCTGATGAGTTTATCATATTATAGAAATAATATCATATACGATTTAAGACCCACCGCGTATTTTGGTTCTAAAAGAATTTTTATAGCAATGGAAGTAGAATATTTTAGTTCCGATGCGTAAAAAAGTCATTTAAACATTTTTTATATATTTCTATATAAAAAAATGTCAACTAATCTTCAACAGCAGATCGATAAGGAAGAAACTGAAAAAGAAATCAAAAAGTTAAGCGACGAATACAATGCTAATGCCGAAAGACTTAATGCCTCTGAAGTAAAATTAAATAACGCAAAGGATAAAAGCTTGCGTTTGTTAAAACAACTATATAAACAGCGGAAATATTCCGACCCTTCTACACACAGCGCCTTAGCGGATTTAGAGAGACAATATGAGGAGAGCGAAAATTCAATTACCGAAGAACAAAACGGTCATTATGACTTAATACAAGAATGCTTTAGACAAATTCAAAAATTACGTTTGTTACAAACAAATTATCTTGTAGCGGTTATCAACAGCTTACAAAAAGAATTAAGTGATTATAAAGAAAACAATGAAAGTAAATTGCCAACAGTACAAGAAAATAATTTGGTATAGTGAAAATACATAACTAATCTTTTTACAAAAATATACATATGATTTATTTTTTTTTGTAAAAATATACATATGATTTATTTAAACAATAACAGATTTTTGCTAAATGATTTCAAAACATTCAAAGATCGGGATCAAAAAAAGATAGATAAAACTAAACTAATAAATATTATATCAGATAAATTAGAGATACCTAACAGCTATACTATATTCAATATAAATAATATTTATGAAGCTTATGCGGCGGTGATACATGCTATCATTTTTTCTTATTCTACTATAAGAAAGCCCCATATAATTTGTAATAAGATGGAACCGCCCGCTATATTAGATATATTAGAATCATATGTTGATCAAAACAAGGTTATCATAACATTTATTAAACCAGACATCAATGGTAACGTCTCGTCAAAAAATATATCAAAATCAATAACAAAAAATACATGCTTAATAATAAATTCATTTATAAACAATATGACATCGTCTATACAAGATATACGCCAAATATCTTTAATAGCTCACGGGCAAAAAATACCAGTTTTTTGCGATTACACATATTCATTTGGGAAGTTGCCCATTGATTTAAATAATAATAATATGGACGTCTTTACTTTCACTATGGACTACCCCGGGCTTTCATTTATAGTAATAAAAAATGACTTTTTACACGGATATAATCTACCTATGTATTCAACAACTTTTAATGAAAAAATTGCCGCGCATTTTAAAGAAGACCCATATATATATGGTCTTGGTGCTTCTATCATACAGAATCTATACAAATCTAGAAATAACAAAAACAATAAGTTATATATATTAAAAAAATATTTGTTAGATCGTATAGATCATATAACATATAAAGATTTAGTTGAATTAAAAAAATCAGACAAAAAATGTATATATTTTAATGGGGGCGAAAATTCAGCCCCACATATATTATCTTTTTTATTGTTGAAAAAAAAGAAAATGGATAACGGCGTAAAGTTATGCGATATGAACTCACGCGCTGCTTCGGCTTTGGGGATAACTGATAAATGGAAAAATTGTGTTATAACAATAGGTCTATCTGATTTAACTACAAAAAAGGATATTGATACGTTTATCAAAAATTTTATTGAATCGTAAATTGTCGATTATATGAGTCGCTGTATATTTTGTATGGTCTTGAATTTATGAAAATTCATTAAATGTTCAATAAAAAGCGCCTTATCGTTTTCTAGTTTTTCTATACAAAACGGGCAGATCACCCATTTATATGGGCATGATTTTTCATGGTTATATAAATCTTCGCCAACCACACATAAAGCCTTACAATTCAATATAGGGCATTTGATAATTTTTTTATTACACAAATTATCATTCTCTTTGTAATGCACGGCCATTTTTTCTATAGTATTTTCATACCCACATCCATAAACACAAGATATTTTCTTGTGTTTATCCACAACGGCATATATAATTTTTTTTATTATTCTATCTTCTATATAGCATTTTGAGTCATCCGTAGGCATATGAACTTTTTGCGCGCAAACCGGGCATTTTATGGCATCGTTTCCCGTATTTTGGGCGTGGTATAGTATTTGAATCACACAAGGCTCACAAAATACATCATCGCAATATGCGTTATTGATTATTTTTAATCTGACTGGTCGCGCCGGTATCTCATTACATATCGGGCAAATTAGTTCATCAATGACAGCGTCCATTTTTTATTATAAACATATATTAATATATATTTTTTATGATTTTATAAGCATGTTGTATGTATCTAGCACAATTATTATTTCTCGAAAAAAAACCTCGGGCTTTAGTTTAAGAGTGATTCGCGAATGTTGCAAAAAAAATGACTATATATATTATATCGTTTTATATTTAACATAAATTATTGAGGTTCTATCTGTTGACTGGCCGTAATTTTTTCTATGTGTTTTGATAGAAAAAATGCGTATCCGGACATAATTATGGTTATTACGACAAAAAACCACATCAATATCATATATATCTTCTTCATTTGTATAGTATTTTTTATATCATTAAATTGTTTAAGATCTACATCTATTCTTATACATTTTCCGGGCGATAAAATTGGGGGCGTTACATCTAAGAGATTCTCAATCTCGCCAACAGATAATGCTAGGCTTTGGGTGCATTGATTATCGGCAGCAACCTCTAAAACCCCTTCCGTAGTTTGTTGTATGATGTTCCCCTGTGCGTCAATTAAAACGTTGGACATTATATATTTTATATATAATTTTTTTATGAAATTTTAATAATGGTTAAAATATTTAAAATCTAAACTTCTATGAGCGCCGCCATTTTACCTTGTTCAAGAATAATATTATAATTAATCATAATAGTTTTTATATGGAATCTTTTTTATTTTTTATTTATATAAAGCCTATGGATATTTATTGTGATAATCCGGACAACTATATAAAAGATAGATATTGTCAATTAAATTATAGACAGATTCCATATGCCAACATGGAATTAACGCAGTTTGAAAAATGTTCAACGCAATGCGGCGGTGGTACGCAAACTAGAACATGCCGAGTTATACCTGATTTAACGAGGTTAAAAGCCGTAAGAAAAGTCATAGAATCTTTTGAAGGAGGTAACGACCAAAATTATTATATTATCAATGATACATGTGCGAATCAGAATTTAGAGCAAAAATGTAACATACAAAGTTGCTCAACGCCCGGAACATCAACGCCCAAAGAACCACTAATAAAAAAAACTAACGTATTGATAATATTTTTAATTAGCGTATTTGTTATGATCTTCGCCGGCGGAATTAAACACATATATAAAAAAAATAATGTTGATCCGTTAACATTGGCAATTTAGAAACGTTGATCGGGTAAATCATATGGATTTGAAAATGTAGCAGCCGATTGATTATAATCAGTAGCAAAATTGGCGGGTACATCTATGGAATATCCGGCTGGTAAATTTGTATTTAACGGCATAGGATTAACTCGGCATGTTCTAGTTTGCGTACCACCGCCGCATTGCGTCGAGCATGAACCATAAGGAGTAAGCCCGCGGGTTGCGCATGGTACTTCCCCGCATGGTAAATAACGTATTCTATGTCTAGAACCAGATCTATCACAATTCCCGTTTGGACATAAGCTATATTGTTTGAATACATAACTTGAGCACGGGTGTTGACATGATGATTTACCCGTAGAGTCTTCCAACCACGGACCCCACTCACATGATTGCGTATTACACGTTTGACTCAAAGGAGAAGCGCCGCAATTATCTTCAGCGATATAATAATCGCCGCTGGGCGATGACCAAATTTTTGTAACTGAGTTGTATATACCAGTCAAAAAGTCCATAATTTATATTAATAAATTTATATTTTTTTTAAATTTCATAATCGCGGTTATCTATAATATTTGTTAATATTTTTAGTTCAACGGCTTTTTCGTCCATTTGAATGGTAAACATTAGTGGTTTATTTTCATCGGCGTATATATCAATATTATCCGCCAAAACCGCCGAACTTATGGGCTTCACATAATCTATCATAAAACTAGCTCTAAATGTATCATTCTCCGCTAAATTAGAACATAACGATATATTCCTGCTATTTTTTGCCACATAAGTTGATTTAATTTTTCTATCATATTTTATGTATTCAAATGTTAGCGGGTCATCAGCACTATCTTGTCGGATAGTTACTTGGTCCGAAAACGATTCGATATCAGAAATCATCTTTTTTAAATATTTTCCGGGCAATCTAAATTTAATTGTATAGTCTTCGTCCATAAATTTATCGCTGTTCTCAATACGCGTATAATCACTTATCAATTCTATTTTATGAACTTCTTCAAATTCAATATCGTTTTTTAATATAACGCGAATATTTTTTTGCGAAGAATCGGCTGTAGAGATAAATAATATGCTTCCACAAGTTTTATCAATCGTATCCATTACTAAACCGGGATTTTTACACAATAATCCTATTTCTAATTCATCTTTACAATAATAGTGATTAACCTCATTACAATTAATTTTTACTCTTATATGACTCTGTTTATGATGGTCCCTACACCACATATAAATCGCATCATGAGTAAAATTTATTTGTATTTTATCAACGGCCATCAATTTAAAAAAATGCCATAATTTTTTAAAAACTAGAGGCTTATCATACAAAAATTCAACCATATGATATGACTCCGACGGCACAGTAACTATCCCGTTTTTAGGTTTCGGTAACCTAGGAACTTGTTTTCTAGGTCGCCCGACGCGTGCTTTGGGTTTATCCACCTTTTCTTCAGTCGCCATTATTTAATTATTTTTTTTTATCTTTAAATAAGTAAATTTTCCCCATTAAACTAATAATGATATATTATTGTTATCGTAGCTCAGCGGTAGAGCGTCGGTCTTATGTACCGAAGGCCGTGGGATCGTAACCCACCGATAACATTTTTTTTATGTTCTTGAACAAGTCTGACATCGCCATAATCTCGCGGACCTCGAACACGATCGGCAATTCCATACGTCCTGCGTGGGCGTGGGCGTGGGCGTGGGCGTGGGCGTGGGCGTGGGCGTGGGCGTGGGCGTGGGTGTGGGCGTGGGCGTGGGCCCAGAAATGTTAAGAAATTCAAATTCAACAGTTCCAAACGCCAAATCAACGCTTCCTAAAAATTTTAATACCGTCCAATATTCCATATCTATTAAAAATCCAGTTAATGGATCGGCGTTTCTTGTACAGCATCCGCCGCAATCATTATCCCCACATGTATCCAAAATTTCAGATTCTATAGTCTTGCCATTTTTATACAACCTAATTTTTTTATTAGCGTATCTAGAAAATGCGTTATTTTTGTCAAAAAATGAAACTATATTTGTATTTTTCACTTCTTCCCATGTTAATGTTCTATTGAGGGCCGCAAATTGACCCAAATATTTACACGCACTAAAGTCGGTACATTCAGTCCTATCCGCAGAAGAATTATACCACGGGCCTCCTCCACAACAAGGGGCGTAAGAAATATAATATGTCATTTGCGCCTTTTGCCTTCCCAATGGTATTTGTTGAGCAAAAGATAATGATAAAAATAGAAAAATCAATAGCCTATCCATCATATAATAAAAAAAATATAATAATAAAAATAAAAAATATAATAAAAACGATATTTTTTATTATATATTTTCTGTACCGTCAGTTCTTCTAAACATCATCTTTATAAACGTATAAAATACACAAAATATATGAAATATGAATAATATAATAGTTATGACTATAAAAATAAATATTATTCCAAGAGCAATATAAAAGATTATCTCAACATAATCTTTGAAAGTCAGCATTATATTGGTATATACTTTATAACTTTATAACTTTATAAAGAATTTATAGACATGTTTTGTAATAGTGTTGCCCGTACGTTTCCTCTCATTTGATTCATAAAAATATAGAGGATATATCGCCCATCCAATTGAAGAAAATATCACATTTCGTCTCTAAATAAGTATTTGCGAAATAATATCATGTTCTTATCGCCTATTTTATTTTTTCTGAACCATTCAAACGGCACGCCATCAAGACGCGATATTATATAATATAAACTATAAGGACCGCAACTGAATGAATCGGCCTGATTTTCTATACGAGTCGCAATTATATCTTTAATGGGCTTATCTAATCTTAGGGCGTGTTTTAATTTCTTCATCCATTCGGTTATTTCGGGCAGTGGTAGCTCGCCCGAGCTGTTGAAATATTCTATCGTAAAACACTTATTATCATCTAAAAAATCCCCAAAAATGGCAAACCAATGAATACCCTTACCGCTGGAATAATCCGTGTTAATAACCGCCCCAAATGTTCTAAAACCGTTTTCATATTCTTTTTGCCAATCTAATTGCGCCAATTCTGTGTTTTTTTCTTGAAAATCGCGCATTTGGAATGGTATATGTAAAAAGTTTTTATCTTCGTATTTTTTTTGTATCTGTGCTAGCACGGCATCTATATCAAAATTTGACAACCAATTGGTTGTCATACGCGGCCCAATTGGTTTAAAATAAGTTTCTAGCGCATTTTCAATGAGTTTTGGATTTATATATTTTTTGATATCATATTGATTCAATATACAAGATTCACTGGAGCAGTCGTATTTTTTCTTTAAAATTTCTAGGGCATCATTTTCGTCTTTTATTTGTTTATCAAACACGGCAACAACAAAATCTTTTAATTTTTCGGTTATAGACTCCGGCGAACAAACCGTCTCATTTTTTAAATGAAAAGCACATTCGTTATCTAATTCTGTTTTAAACTCCATACTTATCGGTGGATATATTTATCGGCGGATATATTTATCGGAGGATAAATATAGTAATGAAGTTTAACGATATAGATGAATATCTAGGAGGATTGCCCAAAAAATCGCCGCATTTAATAATAGGCGGTTATTCGGCAAATTATGCTATAGGAGGGATGGCCGTACATCAAATACGAAATAATCTTTTGGACTGGAAACTTTTGAGCGATGAAACAAAAAGGATTCAAACGATCAATGATATATTAAATCTGGGTCAATACGTTGATGACCCAAAATTATTATGCGCGGTTATTGAAGAAATATACAATTTACCTAATGAAGATATATTGAAGGCCATGGTTAAATCATTAAATTTATTAGAGCCACTAGATATAGCCCTACGAAAATTATATTACGTATGGTGTGATTTGATGGAGTTTATGTTATTGACGCTTCTTAAACTAGAAAACATAACGGTAATAGATTTTTCTCTGAAAGATCTTAAAAATATTAAAACAAAATCTTATAAAATTAATGAAATGATTGATAAATACGACCATAAAGGTTATTGCCCCTGCGAGCCCATAAAGAGAATAACCAACTTATTTAATTTTCCTATGGGCGAAATTGTGGACGAAATAAAAAAAATAGAACCTAGTTTTATGATCGATATAGATCTCAATAGAGTGTATTATGATATTGAAAAGATTGTAAAAACCATAGATAATCCGCCCGATGACCATATCGGGCTGCGAACAAAATTTGATAATAAAGGTGATTTAAATGATTGTATGGAACAATTTATAGGTCTATATAAAATTATGTTACCGGCGCTACAAAAACAAGAAGAACACTATATAGAAAAATCAAAAAAGGTATTAGAAATTTGTAATATAATAGAGGCGGTTATTATGAACTTGCGTTAAATATATATGTGAAAATATATATATACATTTGCTTTTTAAAAAATGAGGTCACATTCGTGTGGAGCAATATTATATACAATACTTAATAACAAAGTATATATAATCTTAGGTAAAGAATATAATGAGTGGTTCCCTTTTAAAGGGCGATGTGAAAAAAATGAAACATTTGAACAGGCCGCAATTAGAGAGATAAAAGAAGAGACTTGTAATTTAGTAAAAATTTCTAATATACACTTAGATTGTGTATATGATACGCCCCGTAAAACTTATCATATAGGTATCGTATTCGTTCCAAATACATTCATGAGAGAATTTTATATAATGAGAAAACGCGTTGATGAAAAAAAATATTTAGAAAAATCTAAAGTAAAAATGTTTATGATTGATATAATTGATCACGTTGAATTACACCCTATAACAGAAACGCCTATTAAGTATTACATGCCCTTCTTGAAGAAATTACAAAAAAAAATTTCTAAGATGTCGTTCTGCTCATCACGTTCAGAAAAAATTGAGGCTTTTAAAAATTGGTGCGCGGTGCGCTCATAAAAAAATGTCAATATTAGTAAATACTAAATTCGTGTCCTTATGTGTATTTTGGTACCATAGTATAGCAAGCAAATCGTCACTCAACGAATACATTAATAAATGTCTAATATCTTGATTTTGTATTTTTTTCATATCATCCCCTATAGTTTCATGTCTTCCAAATGTTTCAATCGTCGGGCATCTAAAAATAGAACTTACTTTGTTAAATTGCTCTTTACGGTGTACGTATGTGCATTCTTTATATTCAGCGTCATATAATTGATATATCTTTTTTTTGTGTTCTTGACATTTTTGTCTTGTTATATATTTACACTTTAGCGTTTTTTCTTTTGATGGGCTTGGTGACGAAAATTCATTATCTTTAGAACATCTATTTGATAGACTACTAGGAGGCGGGATGTTAGGAAATGGTATTTTTACATAAAATCCTTTACATAAACAAATATATATGCCTTTTTGATAAAAATTATCGCCGTTATACCATTGAATTGCTGGCTGCAAACTTTTTAAACTATCAACAACTGGTAAATCCAAAATATTGCCCTGTAAATCTATACCGTCTATATTACATATTTTTTTTGTTTTAGATATTGAATTATCTAATCGCATTCCATTTTTTATTTTTTCAGCACGCAATACTTTTTTATAAGTATTTATATAATGATCCGGCTTAAATTCATCTTGAATATCGTCCCCCTCAAATGACATAATGAATCTATTATTATCATAATTATCCGCGTCTGAAAAATAGTTACTTTCAAATTCGGCCAGTGTTTTTTCATAGTCTATTAACGATCTTCGGGCGATTCTTATTTTATAGATAATATTTTGATTTATTAATGGATTTTTTAAGCACTTGAATGCTTCAATGCTCTTCAATACATTTCTATTCAACTTATCTAAAAAATCCTCCATTTAAAAAAATATAATATAAACTAATTATCATTTTATATTAACATCATCATATTATCATTTTATTACCGGTATATTATCATTTTATTATCATAATATTTTATACAATCATGGATGAAGAATTAAGAACAAAAACCCTTCAATTAGAAGATTTTATTGAAAAAAATAATCATTTATCAATACAAGGTTCAAAAGATTGGTTAAATGAACGCCGATTTAGTATAGGCGGCAGTGAAATAGCAACTATTATAGGAAAAAACAAATATTCATCTATAGAAAATTTAGTTGCGCAAAAAATATCCATATCTTCTTTTGAAGGAAATACAGCAACCAGATGGGGAAATCTTTTTGAAAATATGACAGAACTTATTTTCAAATCACTGTTTCTAAAAAATAATAAAATATATACTACCGGAAGCATACCCCATAAAAACATAAAGTATCATAAATATAGCCCGGATGGTTTATGTGTGATAAAAATCGCCGATAAATACAAAATTATATTACTAGAATTTAAGGCCCCTTTATGTTCTGTGCCCGAAAATGTAATACCGGCTCATTATCTACCCCAAATAAAAGCCGGTTTATCAACTTTAGAATTAACCGAACAAGGTATATTCATGAATAATATGTTTAGGAAATGTACATTAAATGATTTAAATTTTACCAATAGATATGATACATCGTTTCACAATGACGGTAAAAAAAATATAGAAATAAAAGACGCGCTGGCAAATGGAATTATAATGTTTTATATTTCGTCTACGAATATACATACATATTTGTCTCTTTTGTTAGAAGAAAACGACGCTTCAATTGACGCTGATGAAAACAATTATGAAGACGAAGACGAAAATAATTTTTCGTCGCATATGGCCAATGATAAATTTAAATATATAGATTTTATGGCTTCTGATTGCGAAACTTGCGACGAGGACGATAATTTTGATAAAAAAATAAATGAACCCGAATTGTCATTATTGAATAAATTATATAAAAACGTAGCACTTTTTATGGAAAACAATATGGATTATAAAAAATATGATATTATAGATTTAGGCGGATCTTCGCCCGATGATATGGAAGAATGGCTTAAACTATATAAAAATGACGTGTTTTTAGAAACTAAATATATAAAGCCCAATTTTAATATTAACGCTATCTTAAATGATAAAAATTTGTATATATCGCCCGAATTGAGCTATATAAAGGATAAGTCTTATTTAGATAATATTTGTCATAAATATAATTTTAAAAAAACGATAGATAAGTATAAGCAAAATTTTATAAAAAATGGACTTATACCCGTTGCCGTGCTGCCTTGGAAATTAATAAAATCTGATATCATACTTGTAAATAAAGAAGAAGAATATTTGGATAAATATGCCGAAATTATAGAAAATACGATAAATATTATAAAAAATATAACTATATCTGCGTCTAATAAAGATGAATTAGCTTTGGAGTTTGATAAAACTTATCCAAAAAATAAAATCACCGCCGAATATAGGAATTCAAAACCTCTCTCTAAGGAAGAAATTTACGAAATAATAAATTAAAACAAATAGCATACGCAATTCAAATCAAGGATAGTTTGAAAAGATATAATTTATATAATATACTCTGAAATATATTATTTTCGTTTGTTATGATAGAATGCAATACATTTGATAAAATTTTATCAAATGTATTATTTAGAGTTTGGTCCTTAGTTTTTTTATCCATTTTAAATATATCTCTATTCGGCATATTTACTAGAAATATATCATGAAGTTTTTTTTTAAAATCTCTCTCGTATATGTTCAATATGAATAAAAACGAACTATATATTTCTGATATTGATATATTATCTGATTCATAAACGGCTATATTCTTAAATAGATATCTGATATATTCATTCATAATAACTCGGCTAAATATTTCTCCATATGAGTTATCATGAATTAGTTTATTATAGTCATATAAGTTATTTATCTTTGTTTTATCATATAACTCTTTAAATTTTGATAAGATTAAAATATATATTTCGTTTCTCAAATATTTTGAATCAATGACCTGCGATCTTATTTTTATTGTTTCCACATCCGGCTTAATTGGCAAAAACATATTTTCTATAATTTTTTGATTTATAATACGATTATAACTCCCCACCCGCGTGCTCTTATAAAGCGGCGCTTTGGCAAATTCAATCATCTCATTCGCATGTGTTTTTCTTATAAAATATAATGGTTTATCGGCATCAAGTTTGTTAGATAATATACAGAACTTATTTTTATATATTTCTTCTAATACTAAAACAAATACATGTTCGCTATTTTCAATTAAATAATTATATTTCATACTCCACCCCAATGATTTATCGCCCGTATAGTTTATTGTGTTATATCGCTTTACTATATCCTCTGTAATTCCATCATCTGATTCATATTTTTTTCTAAAATCACTCGATTCTGTATAATTAATGAGCTGATTTATATTGTATCCTATGCCTCGGTTTATGATTTTTTTTATCAAAATTAAATCATAATCTAATTTTTTACATAATTTGGATAGACTGTTTATGTCCTTAGGCGCCGACGTCTTTTCTTTAGGAAAAATTATTTTTGATATAACCTCTATATCCAAAGCCCCTGTAATAGCTATTAACCCAAAGTTTTTTATAAAAACATTATTCGTTGAATATTTATATTTTTTGTTATCCGTTATAATTTCGTTTTTTACTCGTTCAATTAGTGAAAGAATGGTGTAAGATAATTGTATATTTTGTGGGCTTATCTTCTCAAGAATTTTATTTGTCGCTCTTTGATATAATATTATTGACTCTGGTGATTTTTTTACATCATCTGTAAATGATGTAAATTTTTCTAATATTTTATCTTCTTCTTCAGTTATATCATTCACTATTGATATAACCATATAATCTAACAATTCGTTATCATACTTTGAGCATTCTTTTTTTGCTTTTGAAAAAAGCAATTGAACTCTTTGATTATATTCGCGCGTTTCATTAATATAAGTTTGTGATAAAAACGTTTCAACATTTATCTTTTTATCTAAAATTTTATTGAAATTGTCATTAATTATTTCTAAAATCATATTGATGTTACAATTTTGTTCAAATATTTGAACAAAATTTGCGTCTTTTTTTTGTATCAAGACCATTGATTCCTCTAAAAAATTTATACCTTCTCTTATCTTGTCCACGTACGGATTATCGCCCCTGATAAATATAACTGCTATTTTTTCTAACAATATATTAATTTCATCCTTCAAAGCACCAATTTTGTTAATTTTTTTTGTTAAAATACTATCCATCCCCGTTTGTATTAATTATATTAAATATTTTTTAAAAAATATTGATTTAAAAAATCATACTTAAATAATTATACAATCAAATGGAGGCCCGTCATATTCCTATCATACCAAATATAAAAAAAAAACAGCAAAAAAAAAATAATATATTTGATGGTGATAAAGATCCGGACGTCCAGCATATCTTAAAAAAAAAGGTAGAAATATTAGATTTAGAAACTGAGCCCACTGAAGAAGAATTATCAAGCATCAAAGAAAATAAAAGTAGCGTCTCATGGATAATTATAGCATTAGTAATAGTTGTTATTTTGCTCCTCGTCGCCGTGACCTATTTTATCTTAACTAAAAATGGAAAGGCGATAGAAGAAATTCCCCCTGATATAATCAGGCCATGGACTCCGTCAAATAACACGAATAAACACGCCCCCAAAAACAATAACATAGTTCCTCAAACTACCGATAAAACTATCCCCCAAAATAATTTTATTGAACCAACCGAAGAAGAACTTGATAACGCACTAGAAAGAGCTAGCGATTTAAAATATAACGTTTCACCGGGCGACGTTTCACCGGGCGACGTTTCACCGGGCGAAGATGAATACATGGATGAAAATATTAAAAATTTAATTATGGAAGATGAATATGATGGAGATAATATGAATTATCTTAATGTTGGAGAAATAGATGAATTTCATAAACAAGTTATTCAAGAAGCTAATTAATTAATTAAAAATCGTCTATGATATATACAAAAAACGCATTAAACTATTTTTTGTATATTATTATAAAACGCATGCCCATATTGAACAAAATGCCTGCTAAGCCGACGACTTCTAGTAAAAAAATCCTCAAGAAAACAAGCTTACCTAAAAGCAAGAAGGACACGGCTGTCGCCCCCGATGCGAAAAAGTCTCCAAAGAAAACCCAAACTGTTCAAACAGAAGAGCCAAAAAAAACAAATAAGACTGTTAGCGAACCGCAACAAGTTGAAAAAAAGCCTAAGAAAGTAAATGATAAACCGACGCTTGCTGATAATTGCGGCCTCAATCTATCCGTAGCTAGAATCAAGGGCCTCCTAAACGATGTTTATATTAATAGTGAGGCAAATGCTGCACTCAAAGAAATTAAGGATCATAGAGTTATGGAGGATGGTAAGAATAATTCTGATGACAAACGCCAAAAGAGAGATTTTACATTTAATTTATCTGGTTTATCACAAACGACTTTGGACTATTTAGAAAGAATGCATCAACTAACGGTTCATTCTGCTCGCGAGACTTTTGCTAAGCAAAAAATAAGAAATATGAGTGATGAGGATAGACAAAAATATAACGAAGCCCGACGCGCCGCTGTCGTTGAACATGTTACCGAACTAAAACATTCGCATCTTTTTGAAACACACGAATTCGACGCTGTTAAATTTAATACCCAATGGGATAAGAATTTTTACAAGGGATTGAAGACCCAAAATTGGAAGGAACTTAAGGATATGGAATTATATAAATATTGCGCGAATTCTATTAACAAGGCTAAGATTAGATTTAACTCTGAGAGTAAAATTTTTATTACCGCGTTCATTGAATATGTAGTTAAGCAACTGGTCGTAAATGGTACATTGAACTGCGTTCAAGAGAATAAAAAGATTATTAAGTTGGAGCATGCTTTGGATTTGATTCACCACGATCATAAAAGACGTTTTACGCTTCATCCTATTCTAACAACACTACCTTCTTTTCAAGAAGCACAAGCTAAAAAGCATTTGCACGAAGAAGAACCCGCCCCAGTTAATACCCCCGAGGACGAACAATCGCCGCGAAAGGTTAATTTTAACCATTATATGGCCGAATTATGCCGGACCGTTAAAATGGAGCTAGCACGGGAAGACGAATCAAAAGATAGCTCTGAATCAGTCTATCATAGCACAAGTGTTAGTAAAGCTTTCAAAATGTTGTGTTCGGATTTGGTCATAGACCTAGTTGAATTACTATGTAATTTACTCAAAGCCGAAATTGAGACGCGCAATCTTAAGACCGTAAATTACGCAACGATTCAATCTCTATTGAAATTAACGCATGCAGCTTATGGTCTAGGCGAACATTTTCACGAAACGGCGCAATTTATTCAAGAAAAATACGCCCAATATCAAAAGCATACCGAAGATCGAAAAGAAACCCGTGCATCAAAAAAAGAAAACGAATAAATATAACCATACAATCATATAATAATATATCATCACAATATTTTTTTTCATCCATATAGTACTAATGGCTATTTATATCAATTTTGATATCATCGGAGTTATGCTTTTTGGGGTAGGGCATCAATGTATTATTTTCTCCCATATCAAAAAGGTCATCATCAATTTTTGAGGTGCCGCATTTTACATTTTTATAAATTTTATTTCGTATGACTGAAGGTATATAAGGTTCTATATCTTGAATTAAACCAAAATCTTTCTGGATCTTTTCTAGTAAATTTTTTATAAATACATATTCATCCTCATCTGATGATTCTTTGATTGTATAATAATTGCTATAAACTTCTGTCTCAATATAACGAGCTAATGTTATAAATTTATTTGCCGTATTCATATGTAGATCATATTTAGTATTGTATTCAAGAAACGCCGAAAGAGCCTGACCTATCGTCGTAAGTCCTGAAAAAATAGCAACAATTATAGAAAATTGTTCATTCATAAAATTTCCATTGAACGACGCCAAAATTGTTGTGACCGAAGAAAATAATATAATTGGTATAGTAGTTCTAATATATAAGTTTTTATAATACTCTGCGGATTTTGTATGTTTAAAATATCTTATCTTACATGTAAGATATTGCTCATTAAGTTTATTCAGTATATGAATGTTTATTTTCATTTTGTAACTATTATTTCTATATAACTCCGCATTAATTTTTTTGTTAGTTTATTAACCGCTTCGCAAAATAAATTGATTTGCTCTTCAAGCAACATAATTTTTTTATCTATATCATTATCGATCGTCGTTGAATAATATAACAAAATATTAATTTTACGTAAAATTAATAATAACTCATAATTTTCAATATTGATTATATCAAACAATTCTTCATGTATGAATTCTATAGCATGCGGATATGTAGTATATAACATCAGTAAATCATTGGTATTATATGGTATATTAATAGGATTATTAACACTCTCTTTAAACTTTTTATAATATTCTGGTACTATCATAATAGCATATTTTATAAGTTTTTCAAGATTTGTAAAAGAATTATGTAATTTTTTAAAAAGCACATAATCCGGCGTATATTTTTCTTCAAAATTTTTTTCGATAGATTTACCCCCCAAAGCCTTATTTTTTTTATAATTGTCAAAAACAGGCTTGAATAATTTTTGACAAAAATCGCGGCGGTCTCTATCTAACATTTTTTAATATATTATTTTTATAGCATATTTTTTATACGAAAATAATATATGAAATAATACTATACAACAAAAGCATGGATGGAATTAATAAAATAGAGCGCGATTTATCAAAAGAAGAAAGTGATATTATTGACGCATTTCATAAGACCACATTTGACTTACTAAAAATAGCAAAAAGAATGGAACCAAACCATATTGATATAGAATGGCTACATAACAAATTATCTATAGCCCGAAAAATTGATCCTCTTCTAATTATTACAAGGAGCAAAGAAAAAATATGGACCTATAGAAATGAAATAATGGACCGAAATATAGATTTTTTCATAAAAAATAAATTCACACAATTCATAAAAAACGACGAAAATAAAACTTTTATGTACACATTGGTTAATTTATTCAAACGGCGTTTTATGGATTTGAGTAAGGAAGAACAGGATTTAATATGGGATTTAGCAAATGATTTACTTATCAATGTTATCAAATACATGAAAATAACAAAAGAACAATAACAAAAAACGATAAAAAGAACAATAACAAAAAACGATAAAAAAAACGATAAAATATGTTCATAAAAAATTGAAAATACCTGAGAAGAATTATATTTTGGGCGATTAGATGGAGAAGCGCGCAGAAATTGAGCTAAGTAAAGCATTGGAGGCTTTTAGCCCGGAGCATATATACTATACGCCCAGCGCAAACGCCGAACTTAAAAACATATTTAAATACGCGTCAAAGAAAGGGAGCGGCGCGGGCT
>JACCDR012566423.1_pt1 | contig 24146 bp, 31 predicted proteins | sample 7446431 | NCBI WGS metagenome assembly JACCDR01 (sample SAMN15323443, study PRJNA562643) | freshwater metagenome | isolation source: river surface water | place: USA:Blue River Watershed | collected 2017-08-17 | reverse complement strand
CTCGCGAAGGATCTTGAGGACCTTGTCCATCAGGTCCGTGAGACTCACGTTCTTCCACTTGCCCGGCGAACGCTCGAGAGATACATCGCTCGCCCCAGGGAAGTTGGTTCGGTAGAGGTTGAGCATGTCCTCTCCCTCTTCCTGACGGAACCCGGGAAGGGACTTCCCTTCTTGGACGGCCTGCCAGTGCCTGGCCTTGCCCGCCAGGTCATCGATGGCCGCAGACATCTGCCCAAGGAGCTTCTGGACCTTCTCACCCTCACTCATCGTCGGCGACCCCGTATAGGGGCCGCGGCGAGCATAGAAGACCTGCTCGCCTAGGTTTTTGACGAAGAGCTCCAGGTTCTTGTAGGCACGGTGAACGTCCCCCCAATCGCCGATAGGGGGATCCATGAGCTTGAGCCAGCCGCGGCGTACGCCCATGAGCCAATTCTTGGTGAGGTTTGCAGCGTACCGTGCAGCTAGGCGCCGGGCAGGGGTCACAGGACCTCAGTCAGGAACCGAGCCACGATCGTCGCAGCCTTCATCCCTGAAAGGATCGTACCGTCCTTCTTGTACGAGTCCTCGAGGCCCGGCACGAGGTACTGACCAGAGAGCGTCGACGGCTCGTGCCCAACCTCCTTCGCGGTCAGCTCGAGAGCTTCTTTGAATTCGTCCTTGAGCTGCTTCTCACGCTCTTTCTTGTCCTCGCTGAGCTTGCCCCCCTTCGAGCGAACCGTCTTGAGGTTTGCCTTCATGCTGTCATTGGCGTGAAAGCCTCGGATGTCCTTCGCCGTGATGTCGAAGTCCTTGAGGTACTCGTTCACCTTGGAGGCGTTGACTTTGCCGCCCTCATGACAGAAGAGGTCGCCTTCCTTGCAGTCATCGTAGGCCTTCTTCAAAGCCGTGAGGATCGCCTTGTCGGTGACGCTCTTCTTCTGCTTCACGCCAGACTTGCCGACGTACGAAATCGTCGCCTTGCCACCACTGAAGCTCACGTGGCTCTTCTGCCAGGTCGTGACCCCGAAATGCGGCTTGCCGTCCTCGTTGTCCCCCTCTTTGGAGCTCTCGTTCCCAACCCGCTCGTAGGTGTGGTCCATGAGGGCCACCGCAAGCGCCGTGAGGGCCGTCGTGGCGTCACCAGACTTCAGGTCCTTCTTGACCTGCGCCCGTAGCTTGTGGATGCCCTTGCTGAGCTTCTCGAGCCGCTCTGCCTTCGCCTTGTTCCTCTGAGCAACCTGCCGCTCGGAATAGAGGTAGATGGGGTCCCCACCCTTGTTGGGGTTCTTCTTCTTTTCCTTGTAGCGGGCCGCCACTTTTTGGGCGAGGGGGCTCATCACCAAGGGCGGGTGATAGAAGCCCTAACGAGATCGGCCCTCGGGCCAAAACAAGGGTGGGGCTGAACTTTTGGGCCCCTTTCCTTGTTCTAGGGTTGCTCGGTGTAAATCCCTAGGAACCCAGAAAAATGAGAGCCCACACTTCCGGCACCATCACGTTCGGCCTCGTCTCCATCCCGGTCAAGGTCTACCTCGCGGCGTCCGACGATCAGGGGATCAGCTTCAACATGCTGTCGAAGAAGACCGGCAACCGGCTGAAGCAGAAGTACGTCGATGCCGCAACCGAGGAAGAGGTCACCCGCGAGGAAACCCTGAAGGGCTACGAGTATGCCCGCGGGCAGTACGTGACCTTCACGAAGGAAGAGCTGGCGGCGATCGAGCTGTCTACCACCAAGACGATCGAGATCGCGGAGTTCGTGGACGAATCCACGATCCACTCGCTCCACATCGAGAAGAGCTACTACCTCGGCCCCGACAAGGGCGGCGACAAGGGTTACGTGCTCCTCAGCGAGATGATGGCCGACCGCAAGAAGGTCGCCATCGCGCAATGGGTCCACCACGGCAAGGGGCACCTCGTTGTCATCCGGGCCTACCAGGGCGGGCTCCTCCTCCAGGATCTCTGGTACGCGAACGAGGTCCGGGACTTCTCTCAGATCGAAGTTGCCGCGACTCCTATCAGCGCGGCGGAACGCAAGCTCGCTGGGCAGCTCATCGATGCCCTCACGACCGGCGGTTTCGATCCCACCCACTACGAGGACGAGTACGCGGCAGCTCTCTCGGCGGCCGTCCAAGCCAAGGTAGCGGGCCAGGAAATCGTCGTCCCGCACGATGCCAACCCGGCCACCAACTCTCTCGACCTCTTGGCGGCTTTGAAGGACAGCATCGTGGCCCGACCGAAAAAGAAGGCCCCCAAGAAGAAGGCATGAGACCCGACAATGCGCAACACACTCAACGCGGCAAAGAAAACACTCCGGTACATCTGGCTCCACATTCTTCTGTGGGACGCCAACGCGGAGGATTCGGCCACGGCCGGGAAGCTCGATAGCGACGAGATCGATGAGGATGAGTACCAAGAAAGGCGCCGCAAGACCAACGGGTACAGGCAGCGCGTCAACCTGGAGATCCAGAGGATCAAGAGGGAGAAGCAGGAGGCCGCACTCGCCGCCCTACGCCTCAAAGAGAAGAAGCTCGAGGAAAGACTCGCACGTATCCGGGCGAGTCTTTAGACCACCCATGGCCAAGCAACCTATCCCCACGATCGATCTCCGTGGTGTCACCCGCGACACCACGCTCTGTACGACCATCGTCCAGCTCCACTGGGACTGGCAGACTCAGTTCCGTTGGATCCTCGCAGGGCAGTGCCAGCTCCGGACCGATCGCAAGCCGGAGCACATCACGCTCGACGCCCGCATGGAGGGAGCGACCGATCGAGAGCACGATGCCGCATACGCCTTCAAGCTCCCCATCATCGGACACCGCTTCGAGCACGTTCACTACCACACGACCACGTTCACGGCATGGGTCAACCCGAACGCCGCCGAGGACTTCCACGTGCCAGCGTCCACCTTCAAGCCCAAGGGCTACGACCTCCGAAAGCATCCGGAGAGCTATCCCTGCGAGGACTGCAAAGGGGAAGAAGCGCACATCATCGTGCCGTACTTCGTTCCGCCGGTGGACCGCGAGCTCTACAACCTCGTGAAGGGAAAGATGGTCACGATCGAAATCGGCCCCACCTATCCGGAAGGTGGCTGATTGAAGACCGAACGACGGACGAAGGATCGTCGTTCCACCGAACGCCGCAAAGAGCCCCGTCGACAAGAAGCCGTCGAAGTAACGCCTCTTCAGCGAACGCCGGAGATCCGCCGCACCAAGCCCGAGAGGCGTTACTTCAAACGTCGAACGCCTTAGCCGCCGTCGTTCATGAGGTCGGTCTCGAAGCTCGGGTCATCCGCGGGCCTACCCCGCTCGACTAGTTGATCGAACAAGGCCTGCGGAACGATCTTCCCCTCCTTGACCTTCTTCGAAAATCCGTCCTCGGCCGTGATGGCCGCCCAGGCTTCCTCGTGAGCTTCGTAGCGGGCCACAACCCGCTTGACTAGTTCGTAAGGCTGCGGATGCTCGGGCTTCAAGGGGATGCTGAACCCAGCTGCCTTGACGTGCCCACCACCGCCATGAGCCAAGGCAAAGTTCTGGCAATGAAAGTCTCCCCGAGACCGGGTGGAGAACACCATCTTAGGTGCCCCATCTTCGCAGAAGAAGGCGAGACCCACGGTGAGGTCGTTCGACTCTCCCATGACCTCCGCCGCGTCGCTGGTCGGCTTGAGTCCCTCGAAGATCGTGACTCGGAGCCCCTTCTCGGTCGTGTACTTGAGCGAGCCTTCGATGCACTTGTCGACGTGCTTGAGGTTCCGATCATAGAGAATCGGCCCGATCGCCAGTAATTGCGAAGCCCACTTGTCCCACGGCGTGGCCTCCACCATCTCCCACGGCCAGAAGCGAATCGCCTCCGCATTCTCGCAAGCTTCCCGCCAGCGAGGGTGCTCTTTCTGCCACGTGTCCCGGATGCCGGCAAGCGTCGCAAACGTCAGGATCGCGGCATTGCGAGGCCCCGTCGTCAAATCATTCGGAGATTCGGAAGAGCCATACACTAGGGGTTCCCACACCTCACGGTAAGCCAGCAAAGCTCCGCTCACACCAGGGTCTAGTTTCTCGTCCGCGTACGCACCCAGGCCCTTCTCGACGAACGCCTTGGTGACCGTCGCTGGGGGCCCTCCGTGATGGTCGAGCACGATGGCCCCCGCAGCCAGAAACTCTTGGGTCCTCGTTCGATGCGGCGAGAAATCGGCGAATAGTTGTCCAGGTTTCGCCGGCATTGTCTTGTGGAGCTCGGTCTCGTACTGGCAAAAGATGATCTTGGCGTTCGGCAATGCATCGTGAAGGATCATCGCGCTCGCGATACCGTCCGGACAGTTGTCGTGGACGATGATCTCATCCACTGCTTGAAGCTTCGCTAGTTCGATCATCTTCTCCATCTTTCTTGATGTTGGACATCGCGCTGTAGAGTCCTACGACGTTCTGAGAACTGTTGTCCCATGGAGACACCGGTTGGCCCCCGATCGTCTTGCCGTATCGAGTCTGAATGCGCCTGGGTACGCGCACCAAGGGAGCCTGAACTCGGATCTCCTTGCAGTAGCTCAAGTAGATGTCGATGCAGCGCTGGCAATGGGCCGTATCCAAGACAGGCACATGTCCGACCATCCGCACGAGCGTCCTCCGAAGAGCTCGTGCGAGGCGCCTGGCTAGAATTCGATTGAAACTCTGCTCTTTGGGGTCTTCCTCGTACAGGTCCTGGATGGCGTCGCTGATCTGCTCTAGAGCCCCCGCGACGTGCTCGTAGTCGATCACGAGACCCTGAGGCCCTTCCTCAAACCCTCGCGATAGAGCTCCTCGAGGCGGAGCCAATAGCTCTTCTGGGCTCGGAGGGCAGCCTCAAGCTTCTCGGCAACGTGCTCCGTGAGGACCGCCCGGCCCTCGTAGAGCTCGGTCAAGAACGCCTCCGTGAAACCGGTCTTGGCAAGGAACGCCTCGAGCGTGATGTGCCCCTCGTCGATGTACTCTTTGACGTGTGACCCCGGCTTCGTCACCCAGTCGGGGTCGAACTCCGGGACGGGTTCCACCTCACACGTGATGTCGGGGATGCTCGCAAAATCCGGCGTCTCTCTGAACGCCTTGATGGCGATGTCACAAGCGATCTTGGTCGTGAAGATCCGAGCTTCGAACCGAGAGGTCGTTTTCCAGCCGCTCTCGTCGATGGTCAGGTAGCGGTACACATCCAGCACCGGGTATTGGACGCGAATCCGGAAGCCTCGATCCTCCATCAGTTCGTCAATTCTTGTTGCTTGCTGCGGATCTCATCGAACAGTTCGTCCCGGTACTTCTTGGTCACCACGCTATCGATGCGGGTACGCTGCTCCTTGTACCACTTGCTGAGGCTCTCTTGAGAAGTGATGGCCCCGAGCTCGGCGAGGAGCCGTCGTTGCTCGTCGATCTCCGTGAACTCCCGTGGGGGTTCCACGAAAGCGGCCGACTGGTTTGAGCGCTGTTCGGCAGGGATCTCACGGACCTTTTCCACCAGATCGTGGACATTCTTGCTGGCATCGACAGCTTTGAAGAGAGCGTCCCGGAACTGGTCTCCCTTCTCGAGGTCCCCAGCGAAGTAGCTGTCCAGCGTCCTCGTCAAGGCCTCGAATGAAGCCATGAACGCTGCGTAGTGCATCTTCGTCGTGAGATGTGGGACGTACGTCCGGATGAGTCCCAGCAGGTCGTTCGGAGAAACGGGTTGACCTTGCCGAGCCGCTTCACGGACCTCATCGAGGTTCAAGTCCGGAAAGGCTGCCTTCAAGAAGGTCTCCCCTTGCGGCTGAAAGATCAGCATCTTGGCCAGATTCATCCGAGCCATGACGTAGGCCTCTTCACCCTGCTCCTGACGCAAGGCCTCGAGGTTTCTCACAATCTCTTCTTGGTTGGTTTGCATCAGGACCTACGTTTGGCTCTTGCTGTGAGGGATGCCCTATAGCGAGCGGTGAGCTCTTCCACGTTGGATACACCAAGGTGCCGAAGATGATGCTGAGCAACCCCACTCATCAGAGCCGGGCCTGAAATCGGATCCGAAAGAATGCTCCAGCAAGGCTTGCAGTAGGCGTACTCGTCCTGCGGGTTCAACACCCTCGACCGCTCCTCATCCGTGAGGACGATGATGACCCCGTCGTCCTTTGGAAGTAGCCGCCCACACACGCAACACTTCTTGTCCGTCACGGTAGCTCCCAGAGGGCCTTGCCGGCGTCTTCGAGGTCGAGCTCTCCCCGAGCTATGAGCTCGCCGTAAAGGAGTGCCGCCGCAAGCGGGATTCGGAAGTGCCCCAGGTGATGGCGATGTAGGATCTCGGACTCCTGAACGGTGAGCCGCTCAAACAGTTCTCGCTTGGGCAACATCCCGGGGCCAAGCGTGTGAGGATGGCAGTTTTGCGGGTCGCCTATCGAATAGGTGACCCGACACGCAAACGGTCGAGCCTCATAGGCTTTGCAGAGGCCCCCCTCGAGCAACGGGCAGGGGAGGAGGCTCAAGCTCCAAACCTCGAACGAGAGGTTGTGGGTCTGCTCCGACACCTTCTTGAGACGGTCCTTGAGGGATTTCGTCCAAAAGTTGTTCTCGTGCAGCCAGAGGTAGAGCGAGACACCTTCGAACAGGGTGGCGAGCACCGGATGGTAGCAGCAGTGGTGGCACCCCTTGCGACACGTAACATTCGCGTCACCGTCGGCAAGGTGCCCTTGAAGGCGGACCTTGTGGCTCTCTGCTAGCTCCGTACGAGCTGTCCGGGCTTCGGCGATCGATCGCTCGACGAGGAGCGGCAGTCTAGTCTTCATTGAAGAGGTCGTCGCTCATCAAACGATCAAAAGAGCTTTTCGGCCCCTTTGCCTTCAAAGGGTTCGCAACGCGATGCTTCCGAAGGCGGACCGTTCCGAAAGCCTTCGTGATGGAGATCCGACTTCGGGTCCCGTCCTTGTGAAGGCCCACGAGGATCTCTCCCTGACGTAAGCGCAGCTCGGGATTGAAGAATATGGATCCCCCAGGCCTCAGAAAGTCGCTCGGTACCCAATCGACCAGAGGTCCGAGACTCAAGGCCCCTCGCAACACACCAATCAGGGGCCCGGACCGAGCATGCACGGGCCCTGCAACGAAAGGCCAAGACTTAGCTGGGTTGAAGAGGACCTTCAGATCTTCGTCGTCGGGGACCTCGACCTTCGTGCCGTTGAATTGCACGAGCTGACACGTGCGAAAGCTGGGCTCGTGGCTAACCACTTTCCACCGAGCCCCTTGGTAGAGCACGATGTCTCCAACGTTCATTTGAGAATCAGGATTCTGATGTCCGGCAGGCATGCCCCCTTACGATACACGCCTGCCGGACGAATCGGCTACGATAGCGAGGCTGATTCGCCGAACGGATTTGCCCCGACAGCCGAAGTACCGATGCCGAGATCGGCCAAGTCCTGGTCGGTCGTACCGTTGGGCGGCGGTGCTACCGATTCCGGAGCCGCTTCGGGCTCGCTCTCTGCCGCAACCGCAGCAGTTTCTGACGGGTCACTAGCGGGCGTTGACGCAGTAGCTTCCGAAGAGGTCTCCGTAGAGACGGCGGGCTTCTCCGCCTTCTTCCTCGGCTTAGCAGCGGGCTTCTCCGCTCTTTCTTCAGTACCTGCGCTGGACTCCTCGCTAGCGACCCCTTCGCCTTTTCCCGAGGGGGACCCTTTCGCGAGCTTCGCGTACTTCTCCGGATCGATGACCTTGTACTTGCCGCGAGCGGGACGATCGAAGACCGTGTCCATGTTGCTGCTCAGCATGTAGCTGATGTACGCGGGGAGCTTCGACGCCTTGGGCGTCCACTTCCGCTTCGCAAGGCCCTCGATGACGCCGGAAACGTCCATCGTTTCCTTGCCCATCACGATCGCAATGGCGTCGACCAGCTTCGGGCGATCCCCACGAGCTACGGCACGACGACCCTCCGAGACCTTGCTTTCCGCAGCCTTGGCCTTCTTTGCAGCTTTCGGAGCCTTGGCCGGCTTCGAGGCAGCCTTGGCCGCTTTCGGAGCTTTCGCAGCCTTGGCCGCCGACTTTGCAGCCTTGCCGCCGTTTTTCTTCTCCGACGACCTCACGTTGTACACGTGGTTCGGCGTGAGCTTGATGCCCTTCGCAGCAGCCGCTGCCACTACTTCCGCCACGGTGGCATTTGGCATCGAACGGATGAGCTCGGACTTCTCGCCGAACTTCCGCTTGCCCTTCGCGACGACAGGTGTGGGGGCTGCCGCCTGGGCTTTGCGGCCCTTCGGGGTAGCAGCCACGGGTGTCGAACTCACCTTCGCAGCCTTGCCGTTCAAATGACCGTTCGAGCGAAGCTCTTCACGGACCACTCGTCGAAGCAGAGGCTCGAACATAGCGGTGAGAACACCCTGAATTGTCTGGGTACTCATATGGGTCTCCTTCACATCTCGGTCTAATGACCGCATTCAGTCATACACCAACTTTAGGGACAGGATCAACCCGACCCTAAAAATATTCTGAGGACCCTAGCCTGCTTAGGGGTGAGGTCCTCCTCCTTGAAGTTCCCATAATAGCACTGGCGAACCTGAAAGCACGTGGCAACCACACCAGGACCCGCCTCTAAGCCATCACAACGTTGACAGCGCGGGGTCCCAAAATTAACCAGGTACCGCGCACGAGCAGCCTCTAAGGCAGCTTCCTTTGAGAGGCCTAAAAGGGCCTGGGTTAGCTCCCAGGCTTTGACAGGGTCACCTGCCTTAAAGGCCTGGGTCAGCGCTTCCTCAAGAGCCTCTACGTCACCCGGATGGGGAACTCTCGGTCGATGTCGTTCTCCCCGATGATCCCCATCCTCCGCATGACCTCGGAGGATTTTCCTTGCGTGAGGGCCGTCCTGAGAGCCCCGGCTCGACGATCCTGAAGCTTTTCCGCCCGGTCCAGAGCTTTTTTCAGAAGCCTCTCCCATTCGATCGGACTCTTCGAAGCCTCTGGGGTCTGCCCTAGGATGCGCGTCTTTGTCATTCACGTTCCTTCAGAACCTCGGCCCGAACGAGTTCCTCCATCTCACGAAGACCCTCGTGTGACGTGACCCTCGTGAGGACCCGTAGGAAGACCTCTCGCTGCATCTCGAGCTCGTCCGCTAAGGACTGATAATCCTCCTCGAGCCTCTGCACAAGGGTCGCGCTCGTACGAATCAACCCCTCTAGCTCACCCAGCGACGAAAGACTGCCCTGAAGTCCTTGGATCTGCTCAACCGCCTTCAGGGCCTGAGCTAAAGCTGCCTGAGGTCTACCCCCCTGAGCCCTCTTAAGGCGTCTGGCCACACTCATTGGGCGAACGGAGGCTGCCCCCTAAAGAGGGCGTAAAAGGGGATCGACTGCGCGTTCGCGTTGACTTCCTTCTGGAGCTGGTCCCCCTCTTCGCCCGTCGGAAGCAGCGGCACCGTCCGCGCCAGATTCCTCAAGTACTCGTTGCCCGTCACCTTGAGCAAGTCGTCCTTGGCTCGCTGGCTTCGCTGGAGAGTGCTCACCACCTGGTACTCTTCCATCGTGTCGAGCATGCAGATGCCCCCCACGCCGTTCTCGTCCACAACCCCCTCCACCCAGATGTTGTTGCGACGATCAAGGTCGCACAGCGTCCCCATAGGGACACAAACAACCGGTGGGCAGGTGCCGCACGAACAGGGAGTCTGCTCACAGCACGGGATGACAGGCATCACCGAAGGGGCTCCACAAACGCAAGGGGTCTGGGTACATCCACAGGACATCGTTAGCCTCTCAACCAATCTACCTGGAAAACCAGTACTTTGTTGGATCCGTCTTGGAAGCCCAGATGGGCTCTATAGTACAAATGGGGCTGCCGTCGACGAAGATCGTGCTTCGTCGAGATCAGTTGAGGAAGTCCTCGAAGGGTCTCTTCCAACACTTTTCCCAGTTCCGACCCGTTTTTAGTCACGGTCGCTCCCGCGATTTCCTCGTCAGTGAGGTCTGGGGAGTCGGCTTCGGGAGGTCCCCCCAGGGGGTCTAGTTGCATGAGCCCTCTATCGAATGACGGGCAACGCCCGTGTCGTGTTCCGCTTCTTTGGAGCGGTACTGCTGTCAGCAGCATAGCAATAAGAGCAGCCCATGGTACACGATTCGTTGACCGTGAAGGGGTCCACCACAACATTGCACCCACACGTGTCGGCCGGCGTCAGCGGCGTATCAGGCAGCTCGAAGTCCTCGGGCGGAGAGCAGACGCCGAGGTCCAAGTTCCGATGAACCCGGTCCCCAGAAAGCAGGACCCGATCATCGTGGCAAAGCCGAAGACTGATCTTGTGGAAGTCGGCATCCGCGGCAAATTGACGGAGCAACCCAACTTTTTCGGATGCCTTGCGAGTCTCCGGCAAAAGGTCGTTCTCTTGGAGGAACGTTACGAAGCACTTCTGGATGCCGGCGTCCCCAGCCATGGCCGCAATCGCTCGGAACCGATCCGCCACGTCGTCCCGAATGGGTACCGGCGTAAACCGCCAGGTCACGTTCCCGGGCCCAAAGGTCTTGGCCGCCTCACAGAGCAACTTGGCCCCCTCATAGAGGCTCGGAGCCCCCTTCTCAACCTCAACCCACCCGGTGACCGTCACATGAACCTTGACCCGATACGCCTTGAGGAGCTCCGCATCGGCGATCAGGTTCGTCGGGTTCTTGGTCCAAAAGATGAGTCCAAGAGTGTCTTCGGGTCGGAGCGACCATCGCGCAGGGACCGACGTCCGTTGATCGATCGCCGCCATCCACCCCTGATGAAGCTGCTGGCGAAACCATTCCCATTTTGCCGCGGGGACATCCGTCCAACGGCTCAAAGAGTAGGGAATGTTTTCGGCTCGGCCTCTAAGGGTGAGGGTCACCCTTAGACTTTACACCAAACCTTTGGTTCGAAGGATCCGCCCAGCTTTCTGGTCCACGGTCTTGAGGCTCCGAATGGCTCCCGAAGCCCACTTCCCGAGCTCGTCTGCCCATTCCCGAAGGCGCCCCACACTGTACGAGATGCCTTCCCTACCCGTGTCAGGATTTGCAGCGAAATCGATGTCGCTGATGGCGTACTCAACGGTCGCCTTCCTGGGTAGGGCGAGGATGCTCCGCGCCTCGTTCGCAAGATTCGCCAACGGAGCCACGTCCAGGGAAAGGTCGTCCAAATCCTCTCCCACCCCCTGAAGCGTTTCGAGAGAGTCGTCAAGCTCCTCGAAGAAAGCTACAGGGCGATCCTGCCAAACACGAGCATCCCCCAACGAGATCGACTCCGACCGAGCCGCAAGCATCATTCGTTGGAAGCCTTTCAGCGTGGCCCCAATGGACTCCAACGATTTCTGAGCCTTGGCCGTCAACACCGAAAACTCTGAGGGCTTGGAGGCCGTCTTCGACTGCTTTTGAGACTTCGAGGCCGCAGCGTCCAACACCTCAGCCAGGTCGTCATCGCTGAAGGCCTCGAGCTCCTTGGCGACGCTCTGCATGACCAAGAACGCGAACGCCTCTTCGGGACTGCCAGGCTTGTCCTTCTCCGAGGCAAGATGCATCAGGCCATGCCCAATGTGATGGAATTCTTGCAGAAGATGGACTTTCTCTAAGGCCTGTGCGGCTGCCTTGAGCGCCACCTTCTGAGCCATCCCCTTGCCGAAAGCTGCGGCCCCCGCCAAAACGCCGGTGGAAGTCAACGCTGCTGCCGCGACCGCCACACTCATGTGGATCGCGACCGTTTTCAAGGCTTTCTTCTGGTGATGGTTGAGCTTTTCGCCCTTAGCCAGATGCGCAATAGCCGCGCCAGCCTCTTTGAACTCGTGGACCTCTTCCTTCACCGTGTGAAGGATCCGCTTGGCGTACGCCTTCGGAGACCCCAAGATCGACTTCCCAGCACTCTTCAGCACCTCTTTTCGGTGCTTGGGATCCGAGACAAAACGCTGGGTCTCCTTGCTCGTGGTACTGAGGAACGCACGAGCTCCCTCGGATAGCCGCTTCAGGAGAGGCTTCTTGGGCTCTTCCTGGTGGGGCGCCTCGCCAGGTCCCTCCTCGGGAGCTTCAGGCTTCGCGGGCTTCTCCTTGAGCTCGGGCTTGCCCTTGTTCTTCCCCTGCGGAGCTTCCGCCTTGCCTTTGGGAACCTCGGGCTTGCCCTTGGACTCTCCGCTCGGCTTCTTGTCCCCTTTGGGGTTCTTAACCGTGTGCTTGGCCGGATCCGCCTTGGGATGCTTCTTGAGATAACGCTCGAGATCCTCTTGGTTCTCGTGCTGATACCCCGCCTTGAAGCGAGCAACCAGGGTGCGGGATGCGACCATCGTTCAGTGCCAACTCGAGCTGCGGCTCTTGTACAGGATCTTCTGCTTGTTGAGCCAGTCCCCAAAGTTGTTCCACGTAACGCTCTTCAACGCATTGGGATCTGCTTTGAGGAGAAGGTAGCACTTTCGCGCCGCCGTCGGGCTACTGGCCTCGTAGTACGTGTAGAAGGGATCGGCTTGGTGTAGGTCCGAGTTGGGGGAGTAGGATTTGAAGTTCTCCCAAGAGACCTTCACTGAGAAATCTTTGCCTTCGACCGTGAACGGCTCGACCCCCTCGGGGACCACGTTCAGGTAGAAGACCTCGTTCTCGTACCAGACGATCTCCTTCACCCAGTCCGACTTCGCGAGGTGTTCCTTGTCCTTCTCGTTCTTGCCGTTCTGGGTCCGCTCGTAGGCCTCGGCATACGCGGACATGATTTTCTTCTTGATGTCGTTGTAGTCGTCCGAAGACGAGAGCTTCGCGAACATCAGGATGTTGCCCGGGATCCACATGTCGAGGTACCCGTACTCCGACGGATTCCGGAGCGTGGCGGACCGGAGCTTCTTCTTACCCTTTTGGGGTAGCTCCTCTAGAAGCCACGTGTGCCGACTCCATTGAAGCCGGGCGTTCTGGCCGATGAACTTGTCGTCCCAGGAGCCCTTCGCTTGGCGATAAAGAGCCACCATACGACGAACCTGCCGAGCATACTTCAAACGCTCGACGACCTTGGATGACGCAGTCTTGGAGTCAGTGTCCATTCGGAAGAGCTCTCCCTTCCCAAGGGACCCAATAAATGGACTAAGCCGTGACAGCCTCAGGATTTTTGAGAGGCTCACGGACGACAATGGCCTCACTGCCCTTGGTCACCACGTCCTCCGTGATGCGGATCGCCCTGATCTCCGGGTCGCTCGGCGACAAGTAGGCATAGGTCTTCAGCACCTTCTCAAGGATGCTCCGAAGCGCCCTTGCACCCGTAGGCCGGCTCTTGGCCTCTCGGCCGATAGCCAGCAAAGCCTCCGGCTCGAACTCAAGGCTGACCTTGTCCATGGCAAAGAGCGCCTGGAACTGCTTCACCAGCGCGTCCTTTGGCTCGGTGAGGATCCGGACCATCTCGTCTTCGGTGAGCGGTAGAACCGAGGTGAGGATGGGGGTACGGCCGAGGAGCTCAGGAATGATACCGAACTCCAAAATGTCCTCTTCTTCGATCGCCTTGTAGATCTCGGTTTCGGTGAGCTCCTGACGACCTTGAGCTCCGAATCCCATTCGCGATTCCTTGTTGACGCGAGCCTTGACGATCTCTTCGATGCCCGCAAACGACCCAGCGAAGATGAAGAGAATGTTCTCTGTATTGAGAGTGTCGAACCCCGTTCGACCAGGGCGAGGGACCTGTATCCGAGCACCCTCGATCATCTTCAGTAGCGTCTGTTGAGCCCCTTCGCCTGAAACGTCGCGGTATCCCGTGGCACCCCGTCCTGACTTTCGGGCAAGCTTGTCCCCCTCGTCGATGAAGAGGATTCCCCATTCGGCACGCTCCACATCTCCATCGCAAGCCGCGAGGAGGCCTTGGAGCCAATTTTCGCAGTCGTCTCCGACGTACCCCGCCGACGTGAGTTTCGTGGCGTCCGCTACGTAGAACGGGACCTTCAGAATCTTTGCAACGACCCTTGCGATCTGGGTCTTGCCGCAACCCGTCGGCCCCATGAGCAGGATGTTGGACTTCTGAATCTCGACCCCAAGAGACAAGCCTTTTCGGAGGGCTTCACGTCTCTTGTAGTGGTTGTAGACCGCCACAGCGATGTCTTTTTTCGTCTCCTCCTGAGAGATCACGTAACCATCAAGGTCCGCTTTGATTTCCATGGGCTTCCGGAGAGGCCCCTCTTCCTTGACGCCGAGGTTCTTGTCCCTCCGTTCTTGATCGAGTGCTTGAGCAGACCCTATGATGCAGCGGTCACAGATGAAGAAGCCCGTTTTTCGGGGGGCCTCTACGAGCTTTCGCACCTCATTCCGAGGCCGATCACAGAACACACACTGGTCCATCCCGCAGATCATACACCATCGCCACCAGGAAGCCGCCCCAGGATCCTTTTCTTAGACACCTCCAGGCATGAAGCTTCAGAGGCGTCAGGCACGTCGGGTAGCCGCTCGGTGGGCCCTCCAGCAGGCTCTCGGTGATTGGCAGCCCCCGATCCCCCAAGAAGCCCTGGACTACTTCCACAGAGTCAAGGTCGCCTACGCCCCGGACGACCACTTCGCGACCGACCTCAGCGACGCCAGGGAATCGGTCGCCATCATGCTCCCGAGGGTCATGGATGCTCTCCGCAAGAAGATGGGAGACCGCTACTCCCTGAACTCTTCGACCGAGGGTCACGGGAAAATCTTCTACTTCTTCTCCCCTCCCCAGCCCGTCGATTCGTTCAACCTCACCCTGTATGTGACGCCGAACCACCAGGCTGTCATGATCCTCGGCTACACGCCGATGAAGCTCACCGGCGGTTTCGACTTTGCGAACATGAAGTCCAAGTCGATCAAGTCCACGCCGGAGATGGCCGGCCTGGCGCTCATGAGGCTCGTCCGGGCTCTCTTGGCAGAGCTCTAGAGAGTTTCCCCGTTGGCCACGTAACGGCCGCCTCCGAAGGTGTGCCCCTCGAGTGGCCTCCAATCAGTGGCCACAATGTCCTCGGCAGTGAACGGGTACACTTGGGTCTCGTCCCAACGTACCCACGTAACGCCGGACTCTCGAATGTAGGCTCGGTTGCCGTTTGCTTTCGATTCGTTCAACGCTTCGACGAGTGTCACGTCACCTGATACACCGTCAGAGGTCGAACACGCTCTTGGTTCTTCGAAGTGTGTACCGCCCGTCGTCGATCACTTCTGCCACGTAACCTGGCACAACAAGCTTCTGGAGGAGCTTGTTGTAGAGGCGCATCCGCGTTGGCTCATCGGCCACGAACCACACGAAGCTGGGCTTCCTCTTCACCAGGAAGTCTCGAATGATGGCACTCACCGTAGCGAAGATCGCGAACGGATTGCCTTCCCCGGTCGGGCGATACTGCCACGGAGCACCCTTGTCCTGTTTCCGGTAGAAACCCACTTCGAAACCCGAGATCCCGCCATATTTCGGATGCGTGATACTCTTGCCTTTGAACGCTACCTCGAACGGCACTCCGTCCACTTCGAACAAGGCGTTGTCCCGATGCCATGTGTATGGCTGGGCGTCACGTAGGGCGGCGTACCGATGAGCGACTGCCTGCGCGGATGTCATGGTACGTCCGCGTAGACAATGCAGGGCTCATTCCACTTGAGCCCTTCACAGTGTACTTTGCCCTGAGGCTCGACGATGCAGATCCCACCGTGCCCGAAGTCGTTGTGGATCTCTTGACCGTAGCGGTTCGATACCACGAACCACACCTTGTTCTCCTGCGCGAACTTCACCCAGGATGTGCTCGGGAAACCTCCACTGCCAAAGTTCGAGCTGAAGCAAACGATGTCGGCGTCGCCCTTCTCGTAGAAGTCCGTGAGGCCCGTTCCCTTGTCCCCCTTGTCGCGCACGTCTCGGCAAATGAGGAGCCCAACACGCTTGCCCTTGAAGGTCGTGATCGGAGGGCTGGCAGTCCCCGGGGTGCCCCAAAGGAAGTCGTTGCCCCAAGGATTGATCTTTTGGTAGCTCACGAAGCCATCAGGTTTCAAGAGGACCTGGCTGTTGTGCAGGGCGTTGGTCTTGTTGACCCCTGAAATCTCCATGACGCCCCAGACGATCGCGACCCCGTACCTGTCCACGATCTTCTTCATCGCGAACATGGAGCTAGGGGGGTTCGACCTCGAGTAACCCGTCTCGAACCCACCAACCTCCTCAGCGTAGGGCTTCGCATCCTCGTAGGACATGAAGCTGTAGCCCGTTGTGCAGAGCTCTGGGAGAACGATAATGTTGGCTCCCGCCTCAGCAGCCATCGTTGCCAAAGTGACGGCTGTCTTCAGGTTGGCCTCCCGGTTCTTGAAAACAGGAGCGTACTGGATGGCGGCGAGCCTCATGCTTCAGGCGTGGCATCAAAGGAAGCTCTACCCTCTTCTGGCACCGGCAATAGAGCCAAGAACCCCCACACCACACGCAATAGCCGAGAGGGTAGAACGCCCCCACTCAGACTCGCATCAGTTCCCGGTACTTGTCCGACCCGACCACTTGTGAGGGGTGCTTCCCGGACGGCTCCGAAGGGTGCGCAAAGTCCTCCGTGTAAGGGGTCTGCAAAGCATCCACCTCCTCTTTGGTTTGAGGCAGAACGACAAGGACGTAGCCCTCGCCATCGTTCACGTAGGCCGTCATCGACGAGGCCTGGCCGGTCACCAAAGCCTTGTCGATGGCGTCGCGTAGGGCTTGAAGGGATTCCAAGGTCCCGACCACCCAAGCGTCGGTGTGATGGGAAGGTTGAGCATACAGATGTAGGGTCACCCCTACTATCTACACCACGTCCGGAAGGGCCGGGATGATCTTCGAGAGGTACTCCGAAGCCTTGGCATAGCTCCAAGCGTGGATCAGGGTCGCGTCCTTGGTCACGTTTTCGCTGACGAACATCTCAGACAGGTCCTTCTTGGATTCAGACCAGTCGATGTTGAGGACTCGCTTTCGCCAGCCAATTTTGATGGGCACCTTGTCGTCAACCTGAGCCAAGTACCAAGGATCCGCGTAGTACGGCGCCGTCCCGGTTTCACGGTTGACGCCCCAGTACTCGTTCGGAATGGTAAGGAGGTTCACCTTGGGGAAGCCGGCATCGGCGAACACCTTCTCCATCTCTTCCCGTTGAACTCTAGCCCTCGCTCGACGATAACAGGTGGTGTGGGAGTAGACGGAGGTCCGCACGAAGGCCACGTCACCCTTCTCGATAATGTAGTCCTTCTGCACGTACTTCCAAGGCACACCCTTATCTGTCGTGTGGGACTTGTCCTCGAGGCCCTCGTTCACGACCGATCCGTGTTCGATGAAATGCATGACCTTGCCAACGAGTGCCGAAACCTGACGAACATCGGAGAGTGGTTGACCCACGTGCTCGTCGAGGGGGTAGTAGTCGCCCTTGGTCTCGTGAACGAAGTCGTGACAATCCTCGATCACCCATCCCTTGTTGCAAAGCGGGCACGTGGCGTAGTGCGGAGGGAAAGGGTGCTCGTGGCTCCAGGTGTACGACTCCCCTCGCATAAAAAAGCGCAACTCATCACCCGTCATTACCAACGGGCATCGGCTGTTCTCGTCCCACTGGTTGACCCGATAGAGCTTGGCCGGGATCCCATCAACGATGGGCCCGCAGTTGCCACAGGAATCCATGTAGAAGCGTCCAAGAATGCAGAACTCTTGCAGGCGCTCCTTGCGACCGTAGCCGGCTTCAGAGCGCTGATTAGCTAGGCGGTTCAGACCTTCGAGGTCGGTCAGGTAGAGCCCGATCGTTTCTCTGCGGTCGTAGTACCGTTCTCGACGACACACAGCTTCAATGTTCACGGCTAGTTCTTGACGAAGAGCCTTGCGGACCGCGTCCACGCTTGCTTGCCCAATCAGGTCATCGTTCGTGTTTGACATGGCTTGGCCCTACACCGGTCACAGGAACTGGCGCTTCCAGAACTGAGCTCCAGGACCTCGGTAGATGCGCTTGATGCCTGGGTCCCCAGACAAGGTGGTCATCGTGACGATGTCAACCTTGCGGGGCTCCGTATTCGGAAAGGTGAGCATGTAGTTGGCCCCCTGCTGCTGAACCACTCCTCGATCCAGAGTCGTGAGGGTCTCGGAGAGAGCTTTGCTTTCAAAACGAAATCGGATGAAACGCATCCTTCCAAGAGTTAAGACTCCCAGGAGCTCCAGCGACTTGAACAGGCGCCCCTGAGCGTTTGCGGTTTCCATGATGTACTGGACGGCCTTGTGAGGTACCTCACCGTCCCTCAATTCTACTGCTGCGAAGGTCACGGCCTGTGATACACACAAAAGCGCCATGGACTCCGTAGACATCAAGCATTTTTTGAACTGGCTCGAGATCCGGGAACGCCACGGACAAGACGTGGGTTGCGCAAACCAACTTCGTGCAGACGCCGACCACTCTGCACTGCTGGGCCGCCTGAGGAGAGGTTTGGAGCCGCTCCCTGAACCTCCCCCTCTTGCGATGAGCTATCCCTGGTACAGCTTGATTGAGGAGGGGCGCGACGAAGCCTTCGAAGTCTATCTCTTCGAGCACGAGAATTCGATCCTGCCTAAGGGCAGCCTCGTCATCGAACAGACGGCCTGGAAGGTCCTCGAAACCCTTGGTCCCGAGGTCTGGGTGGCCACGTACTTCGTTCCCGACGTAGACGCTATCGAGAAGCTACGGAAGACACCCGAATGGAAGCAGGGAGGGAGTATCCCCAAGAAACTCTCGGACTCCCGCTGGAAGGTCTACTCTCCGGGACCCCATCCCCAGGTCCCGGATCGCAAACTTTGGATGGTCGAACGGGTCTAGCTCACTGATCGAGGCCTAGAAGCATGTTCGCTTGATTCCCCTGGGGGAGGATCAACGTCTTCTCTGGCAGCTTCCCGTCCCACTTCAGACGGGACTTGGCGTTCATGAGTTCGATCTCTAGTCGAGTTTTAGCCACCTGGGCCTCCTTGGCTTTGGCAAACTCGAAAGCCGCGTCAGCTTCAGCCTTAGCTGTGGCGACGATCTGCTTGTTACGCTCATCCTGAGCTTCTTTCTCCTTGCGAGCGACCTCGATGGACATCTCGGCGTTGGCCGTGTCGTTGATGGCCTGCTGGATACGATCGTCATCGTAGTCGAAGCCACCCGCGCTACCCACGTTCGAGATGGTGATGCCGTACTGCTTGAAATGATCGATGGTAACCTTCTCGACCTCTTTGACGACGGCCGAGCGATCCCTCTTGCAGTCCTCAAGCTTGCGCGTACCAAACTCGGCCGATAGCTTGTCCTGAAGATAGCCGCGGACGTTGCGATCGACGACCTCGGCCAGCGGCTTAGTGGTGTGGAAGTACAAGTATTTGGCCGCGTCTTCTTCCAAAATAAACGCGGTGAGGTTCATCCCAACCTTGAAGTTGATGGAGTCGAGCGAGACGACCGCGATGGGATGTCCGTCCTGAACGGTCGTGCTCCATTCCCGCGTCACTAGGGAACGATCCACCTTGACGACTCGAACGGTCGGGATCCACTCGTAGTCCCACCACCAACGACCGATCGAGCGATCTCTCACCGGGAGCTCAATCCGCTTGGAGACCACCTTGTGCTTGTTCAAGAAGTCCACGCTCTCAAACTTTGCTTGCTCGGCAGTGTTGCCTTCGAGCGGGATGACGAAGGCCGTCTCATTCGGTCCAACCATCTCGAGCGGCAAGACCTTTGCCGGGCCGCAGCCGATCGCAAAGAGCGCCATCAGCGGTAGTATCGATCGCAGCTTCTGAATACCGGCACGGAGCTGGGCTCGCCAGATGACCCCCAACAGGACCAGCATCCCAGCCCAAATGATCACACCACTCCACGCCGAACGAATGAAGAGGGTGCTGAGGGCATAGGAGGTCGTGCTGTTGTTGACCTGCTCGACCGCAACAGCAGCTTCGACTGGTGCAACGAACCCGCGGATTATCCCCAACAGGACGACCCCGATCAGGAGGACTAGGAACGACAGTGTGATCTTAGGAACCATTTTCTCTTCTTTCTTGTCTCAGACATCAATTGACGGGGGTCACCACAATGCAGGGGACCGCGTGGTCAGGGATTTCTTCGTCGTCTTCTGCGTAGACGTGCCCCGACCATGTAGAATCGGCCTCGTAACGGCCGTAGCGAGCCTCCGCTAGAGGCGAGTGCTCGTTCCCCTCCCCGTCCTTGGAAATGATGACGGGGAGATCGTCGGGAAACTTCGCCAGTAACTCTCGTAGCTCTTTGACAGTCATCGAGCGTTCTCGTCGGCGAACCACTTGGGATGGAGCTCACGAAGAGCTCGATCGAAGGCGGGGTCCATCCCACAGCATTCGGACTGGGTGTCCCAGTCACCTTCTTCGAAGGCTTTGATGGCCCCCTTGTAGACCTGGACCCGGGTGTCTTCGTCAGTCACCGCAGCCCTCACGGCCTTGATCACACCAGCGAAGACATGGCTACCGCTTGCCCATCCCATGGCTACACCTTCTCCTCAACTTCTTTCATCTCGACCTTGCCTTCGATCTTCTGACCGTCGACGTCGATCATGAGGGTGTTCTGGTCCAAACTAGAGAATTCGCTGAACCACACCTGGCCGACGATCACGCCGAAGCGGATCTGAGCCGTCTGGAAGAGCAGCTCACGAACCTTCTTGGTGGCCGTCTTCTGCTGACCGTCGAGCCACCCTTCGAAGAGCGCGTCCTGCTTGGTGCTGTTCTTGTAGGTGTCGCTGTCGAGGAAGTCTTCGACCTCTTTCACGTAGGGGGCCATGAGAGCGACGCTGGGAGTAAGCTTTCCCTTCGTCATCTTCTCCTTGGCCTCCTTGAGTGAGGGTAGCGACGAGAGGCCCTTGAGCGAGACCTTCAGGATCTTGCTCATGTAGAAGTCCTTGGCCTCGGCCTGCACGCTCTTCGGGCTGAACCCAGAGTAGTCGGTGAGGCCTTGATCCTTGAGCCAATCCGCCTGCTCCTTGCCATAGAGCTCAGCGAAGCCTTCGCTCTTCCTCGGAAAGCGATCCTTCTTGAAGGTGTTGTAGACCTTCTGCGCCGCTCGGGCCTTGCAGAGGTCGTACTCCAGCTCGAAAAGGGTCTTCGCTGAAACCTGCTTCACCATGTTCCGGTTGATGATGGGCAGGTTCTTGAGGTCGAAGACAACCGAGACCGGACGGTCGTTGCTCGCCTTGGCGGCCCGAACGCGAGCCTCCTCCGGGGTCTCCCCATTGGCACCCGTGATCGTCTCGATCGGCATCCCTTGGTCCTTGAGGGCTCGGATGGTGCCGGCAGTGAGACGCACCGGAAGGCGCTCGAGGTTCACGAGGCCGTCCTTGACGACCGTGTAGTTGCGGAAGATGAACGTGTTCATCACAGCCGGGAGCTTCTCGAGCGTCGGAAGACCTTTGGTCCGATCGCTGATGTCTACCTTGCCTGTCTTTCGTACGAGGAAGCTCACGTTCGGCCGCTCCTCGTTGTACGTGAGCGAACTGATCGGGTAGCCGTCCTCGTTCTTGTCGGCCTCGAACTTGAGAGCCGGCTGCTTGTTCGCCGTGACGGCAGCGATCTTCTGGGTCAGCTCGGCGATCTTCTTGGCATCGCGGGTCTTGCCCATCTCCTCGGTGAGCTTCTGGATCTCCGCTTGCTCTTCGGCCGTCAAGATCTCACTCGAGTCCACACGGCCTCGGCCGATACGTGAGTACTTGAAGTCCTTGCTGTCCAACAGGATGCGGTTCTCCTCGTCGCCTGCGAGGACACGAAGCAGGTCGAGCACCGTGAAAGCATCGTCCTTCGGGACCTTGTTAGGGTCGTAGCCGCTGACAAACTGCTGCTTCGAATCGAAGGCCGCCGTCTTTGCTGCCTCCATGAACTCCGAGTACTTCTGCTTGCCGAAGCAACCCGAGAACGCCTCGATGAAGCGAACATCACCCAGGGTACGGAGCAACTCGTAGACGACCGAGCTGTTCATCCGTTGGGCGTAGAGCGACAACCCAGCGTAGAGCGCCGGCAGGGCCCTCTGGGCAGAGTTCCCCTGATTCGGCGTCACCGAATCCTTGGCAGCCGCTGTCATGTTTCCCGCGGAGCTGCCAACCCTGCTCGGGGACATGTACCAGAACTCCTTGAGGTCTTCCGGAACCTTGACGGTGCCCCCCTCGACCGCGTACGTGATGAGATCCCCGTCGACGAGGCTGTAGACGAACCCACCGATGGGGTCCCCCTCGACCTTGACCTCGATCCTCGGAGCCCCCGTGGGCTTCTTCTGCATGACCGCCTCGAAACTCGGGGCGTACTGATCGAAGTCCTGAGCAAAGATGAGCGACCCCCCACACTTCTCCGCCATAGCCGTGAGGAGAGGCCGATCCGCGTAGTAGCCGTACTCGACGAACGTGGACGACGAGATCTTCTGACCCGCCTTCTCGACCGCCTTCAAGATGTCCGCCCGGTTCCACTGATTGTCGCAACCGTCCGACATGAAGAAGAGCGAGAAGACTCCCTCTTTGTTTTTCTTCGCGACCTTGTCCACGAGTTCCGGGATGAGCTCGAGGGGCTCCTTGAAACCCGTGAGACCCACCGGCTTGAGCCAACGGTCGATGGCGTTCTCGACCGCCTTCAGATCGCCCAAGGTCGCCACCGGCTCTGCTTCGAGCAGGACACCGCATTGTCCTCGTCCACTGAACCACACGATGCTGATCGTGTCCTGCTCCTTCAAGAGCTTCGGCAGCTTCTTCTTGAGCTGCTCGCGGATCTTCGGAAGGTCACAGCTCATCGAGCCAGAGCAATCGATCACCGCGATGTGATTGGTCGGCGACTCGACGGCGACCTTCTTGGGCGCATCCTTGGCCACTTCCTGCTGGATGATGTAGAGCTTCGGATTGACTTCGTAGTTGGCAGACATGGTGTTCTCCTGCCCGCCCGTACACCAGAAGCCTCGCCGCCCGATACCCGATCAGCGTGTTTTCTCGCCTAGCTAGGACAGAGTATGTCCTAGCTAGGCGTACGAGTCCCAAGCCCGCAGAAACTCTAGTTCTGCACGCTCGGGACTCCAGGGCTCGATGATGCTCAGAAGGGGGTCTGGGAGGGCCACCCAGGGCATGGGGGGAGGGCCCATCAGGTCCCGCTTCTCAGTGGCGAGCATGACGTTGTCCGCATGCTTGATCTCCGGTGCCAGGTTCACTAGTTCGACCCCGAACTTGACTCCGATCACCTCCGCGATGCTGTCGTAGAGCTTCTCCATACCGGCCAGCACTCCTAGTTGCTTCATCGCGACCTTCAGGGGGCGCGGCCAATCATCCAGATACGCCTCAGGAGAATCGTGAAGCAATGCGGGCTTCCGAAGTTCCGGCGGCACTAGTTGCGCGAGGAGCACGCTGTGCTGAGCCACGCTGTAGAAGCATATGCACGCGCCTCGAAAGCGGCAGATGTTCGCGAGATGGTGCGCGATGTCTTCAATGCACACCATCCCCGGCGTGGGTTTAACGTAGTCGAAAGCAAGGCTTCGGAATGTTTGGGACCAGGTCATGTTACTCCAGTGTGTAAACGAAGACAGGGATCTCCCCCATCGCTTTGACAATGAGTGGTTCGATCACAGCCCAGTCCCCTCCGGCCAAGCCGGTGCCGATCTTCGGCATGTGTACCGTTGCTCGGAGGCCCCCAGCCTCCTCGGCTAGTTGCTCAAGACACTTGCGAAGGGCTCCGTAGCGGATCGGAGGTCCGCCATTTCCAACCCTATAGCCGTACTGGGCCACCATGTTACAAACCCAAGTGTCCGGCAGCACCTGCACTAGTTGGATGGCCCCCAGCGTGAAGTCCTCTCCACTTGCGTACCACCGTCGATAGGAACGCTCAGGCTCCGACCACTTCTTCGAGATGGCCAAGACGAAGCCCTTCCCCCATCCGCCCTTGTCGTTGCAGATGTGAGCGATGATCTTAGGACCCTCAGCCTGCGGCGAGGTCGCGTCCCCTTGAAGGTACGTGATCACAGGTTGTCATCCTCAGGCATCAGATGATGTCCGTGTCCGCTGTGAGAAGGTCCCACCTAGAACGCAGCGGCACTCTAACATGGGTCTGATCAATCAGACCTAGTTCGGAGTCGTACTCCATGAACATTGAGCCTCCGGTTTGACCTGAGCGACTCTTGGTCACATGTGCGCGAACACGGTTGGTACCCTTTACACTTTTCAGGGCCAGGCTTACTGAGGCACTTCGGATAAATTCCGAATCAGAGTGGGCCTGGTTGCTCGTAACGATCACAGGCCCGTCAAAAGCGAACTGTCGAATGTGCCGGGGGATGGCCAGCCCAGGGCGGTCAATGACAAGTAGCGTTGG
>JACCDR011566329.1_pt1 | contig 24157 bp, 32 predicted proteins | sample 7446431 | NCBI WGS metagenome assembly JACCDR01 (sample SAMN15323443, study PRJNA562643) | freshwater metagenome | isolation source: river surface water | place: USA:Blue River Watershed | collected 2017-08-17 | reverse complement strand
GGTCTCCGCCGGTCAGGGTCGAGGTCACCGCCCCCTGCGCGGCCCGGTTCAGCGCCGCATCGGCGATGGCATTCCCGGTCCCGGAGATGAGCCCGTTCGAGCCCACAAACATCCCGCCGGTCGAAGGCGCCAGGGTCGTCGCGCCGATGTCGCCGCCTCCGAGCATGGAGCCGACGTTTGCGCTGCTCCCCGCCGCCGCGCCGCCGAAGGCGCCCATTGCCGCGCCGACGCCAAGCACGGCGCCGAAGCCCATGGCGATCTGCGGCAGGTCCGCGAAGTCGCCGGATGACGCCGCATAGGCCTGTTGATTCTTGGTGTACTCGTTGCCGATGGACTGCTGTTGCGCCTGTTCGCGCCCGGCGTTGTAGTAGCTCTGCCAGTCGGTGTTGATCCCGATCTTGGACAACCCTTCGCCAAGGTTGCGGATGACAGAATCCGCGCCCTGCCAGCCGAAATTCTTGTCGTCGAGGAAGTCAAACCCGATGACGGTGTTGCCGTCTTGCGCATAACGCTTGGAGCCCTGATAGCCTTGCGCCGTCAACGCCGCGTTGAGCTGGTCCGTGGTGATGCCTTGGGCAAGCAGTTTCGAGACGAACTGCTCTGCAGTCTCCATGCCCATGGGGCCGCCCGTGTTCGACTTCAGCCACAGGTGCGCGGGATCGTTGTTGATGGGGGTTCCGGACGGCGTGTAGATCTGGTCGTCGTACCAGTAGTTGCCGTCGGAATTCCACAACTGGGCCATTACGCCGTCACCGTCCCGAAGTTGAGCAGGCCCGTCAGATCAACCCCGTTGATCGAGGCTACCATGTTCATGCTGTTCTTCAGCCAGCCCATGTAGCCGTTGATCGCAGTGGCCTTCGCCTGCGCGTTCATGTTCGTGTCCTGCACGATCTGCGCGATGCCGGCCAGGGTCGAGCGGTACATGTCGGATGCCGATTGCGAGGTCTGCATCAGCGTCTTGAAGTCCGCCTCGATGTTGGCCAGTTGCACCTTGGTCTGGCTGCCAAGCTGTTCCAGCGCCACGCGCGACTGCGAATCGAGGTTCGCCGCCGCCGTCTTGAACGCCTGATCCATGCTCGCCAGTTGCAGGTTGTTCCCCGCCGTGGCGTTGAACTGGTTGGCCGCGTTCTCCGCCTGCTGGTTCGTCAGCCGGGTCTGCGAGTAGGTCTGCGCGTCCTGCGTGGCGATCGGCAGGGCCGCGTCCAGCACCGCCTGCTGCCCGGCGTTGACCGCGATCGAAGAGTTCAGGAGCCCCCGGCTGTTCGCCGCCTCGTTCGCGCGGCGCGCGGCCTGCTGCATCAGGGGCGAATCCTGATCGATCAGGCTTTTCACCTGGCCGGCCACGGTGTCGGTCGGCTGGTTCACCTGCGTCGTCGCCGGCGTCATCGTGTTCGCCGGCGCGGTCGGGTTGATCAGCGTGCCCTGCGCAATGGCCGGCGCCGGGTTCGCGTAGTTGGGCGCCGCCGGGTTCGTCGTCTGCGTCACCGCTTGCGTGGCTGGATCGGGCATGGAAGTCCTTTCGGGCAAAAATCGGGCATGTCAGGTCAGCTTCACCGCCGAGCCGGCATTGCTCACGCTGTAGAGCCCTTCGCCGGTGCCGAATGCGGCGTTGTTGTTGAAGAACGTGGCGCCCTTCGTGCCGGTGCCGACCGTCACCTTGGTCCCGTCCACCGGCACCGTGCCGTCGCCCCACAGGTTGATGGTGTTCGTCGTCCCGTAGTTCCAATACTGGGACGCGCTGCAACTGATGTTGCTCAGGCGGAAGTTGAACGTCTTGGACGTCGCGCCCAACTGGATGACGTTGTTGCCGATGCTCGCCGCCCGGATGTTCGATGCCATCAGGTTCGTGGACTGCGCGAGGTTCACCAATTGCCCCATGCTGCCGTTCAACAACACATTGCTGATGACGCCATCCGGGGTGGCCGTCGCGCCACTGGTGTTCTCGTACACCGAACGCAGGCCGGACCCCTGCACGTTGGTGATCTCGAACGCCGTGAGCGCCCCGCCCGCGTGGTAGTAGCCGTTCGCGGCAGAGTTGCCAAGCAGCTTCCAGTTGCTGCCCTTGAAGTCGCTGACGGTGCCGCCCGTCTGATGGATCATGCGGGCCGCAGCGTTGGCCCCGCCGTTCCACGTCGCACGGTTGAACACCCATTCGGAGGTCGTGAGGTTCGACCCCATCAACCAGCCGACCGACGTGGTGGAACCGCCGTCGCGCGTCGAGAAGCCATCCACAACCAGCTTGCTGATGGTCGTGGCGCTCGCGCCAGAGAACACCGCCGCGCCCGTAAGCAGCGTCGAGGTATCCATCACGTAGTCACGGAACACCAGTTCCCCGACCGTAGCCGTGCTGTTGTAGGTGATGCCGTACACCGAACCCGTCGCATCGCCGCTGATGCGCATCTGGATGCCGTCAAAGACCAACTTGCCGATGGTCATGCCGGTCAGGTCGGCGGAATCGTCAATGATTGAGATTCCAGCAGTCTTGAACACGCCGTTGATGCCGGTGATGTGGATGCGGTCGAACCGATAGCCCGACGTGCCCGTGACCTTGACCAGTGCTTGCGTGGTGCGCCCGCCGACACCGAATACGTCGATGTCCAACTGGTTGCCCGGGTGGTAGTTGCTCGGCACGGTGTAGGCGAACGCTCCGGCCGGCTGGTACTTCATGCAGGTGAAGGCCAGCATGTCGTCGCCGACCTTGCCGCTCATGCCCTCCACGATGCCGCCGCGCGCGAAGCCCTCGATGTGCAGGCCGTCCGAATTGGTGATCGGGAAGTACGGGTCGCGCACCGTGAAGTCCTGCACGCAGATCAGGTGCAGAGCGTACTTGTTGGCGTTGCTCACCACCGGCTGGTTCAGCCGCAGGCGGCGCACGCCCTGGAACCGCACGGCATGATTCTCGACGCCGGATAGCGTCTGGTTCGCGCGATCCTGATTGAACCCGCCCGGGCCGTTGATGGTGATGCCGACATCGGCCTTGCGCAGGAAACAGGTGCCCGAACTGGTTGCGTTCGCGGGCGCGTAGTCAGCGGTCAGCGTGAGGTTGTCGGCATCGACCACCGAGGCCACCGGAAAAATGCCCTCGTAGCCGTCCACAGTGGACCCCAGCAGCGCGGCGTAGTCGCCCACCGCAAGCCCGTGCCCAGTGCAGGCGACCGTGATCGTCGTGCCGCTGGCCGTCGGGTTGCCCGTGACGGCCTTGAGGTCCGCCGTGAAGTTGGCATTGCGCAGGACGGACTTGTTGGTGCCCGACGCCATGCGGATGTCCGTGCCGGCGCCGATGGTGAGCGTGGTATAGCTCGGGATGATGAGCGTGTCGTTGATGTAGACATCGCCAAGGTCGCCGGGAATGACGACATCGCCGCCCGCCGTCAGCGCCGCCTGGATCGCCGTCGTGTTGGCCGCCGCCGCCAGCGTGGACCCGCCCACTACCGCCACCGAAGGCGTGAACGACACCCATCCAGACGTTGACGGCAGAATGGCGATGTAGAACTTGCCGCTGCTCGTATCTTGGCACTGCTGCCCCACGAAGTCCGGCGTGAGGTTGCCGACGGGCGAGCCGGCGTATTCGACGTAGCCGCACGCCTGCGCCAGTTCGGCCGCGCCTCGCATGTTGTTCGGCAGGCAGTTCAGGAGGAATTGCTCCGTCGCCTTGCCGAAGGTCTTCAGTGCGCTTTGCAGTCCCATCGCAGTCCTTTCATCAAATGTCCGCACCCGCCACGCGCAAGCACGCGGCGATGTAGCCGTGCTTCGAATGTTTTTCCGCCACCTCTTGCGCCACCGGCAGGGCCTTGAGGCATTCGGCTTCGTTGGGCAGGCGGAATACCGCCGGCATCTCCATCCCGTTCGCGGTCAGGAGGATGACGACGAGGAGGTACATCAGGCTTTGCCCTTGACCCGCTCGTAGGTGCGCAGCCCGCCCAGGCCCAGCATGCCGAACAGCAGCGCCATCAGGGCTTCGGCGTCGATCGCGGGAAGCGGCGGCGCCTTGACGCCGAACGCTTCCACCGCCCACGGCAGCAGGGGCCGGAGCAGGAAGGTGTAGGCCAGGCCGAACGCGCAAACCCAGCCGCACGCTGGCCGCCAGCCGCCACGGAACACGTCCGTCGTGGCCTCGGCCTTGTTGATGTCCGTCTGTGCCAGCGCCAGGCGCATGTCGGCGTCCAGCGCCGCCAGTTCGCCTTTCTGCGCCAGTTCGACAGCCTTGAGCTTCGCATCGGCCGCCGCCTGCGGGTCCGGCAGCACCTTGTCGAGCACGGTAGAAATCAGGGGGAGCAGGGCAGCGATCATGGCAACCTCACGTCGATGAACACGTCTTCGCCGGTCTCAATGGCCGCCATCACGCGCCGCTTGAGTTTTTCCAGCACGCCGGCCGTCTTCGCGCCGCTGATCGTGCCTCGCTCGCGGTCGCAGTGGGCGCCGACGATGATGCAACCCTCGGTGTCGCCGGCATCGTTGCCGCCGTGGATGCGGATCTTGCTGAAACCAGGCACGTCCTTGAGGGTCAAGGTGTCTGGACCGAACCGGGGCGAGTCTTCGAGCACCACGCGGTAGATGCCCGACGGGATCGCGGTCACGGCCTTGATCTTCCAGATGGCGACATCCACGCCGGGCAGTTCCCGGATCTGGTCCTCCAAGGTGTGGCAGAACCAGTCGCCGTCGATCAGCAGTTCCCCGAAGGTCGTGCCTTTGTAGCTCGGCTGGCGTTGCAGGGTAATGTTCATGCCGTCACCGCCCCTTCCATCGCCGCCGCCGACACGCGCGCCAGTTGCAGCGCGATCAGCAGGATGCCGATCTTCACCGGCCAGTCCATCTGTCGGCCGTCCAGTTTCCACAGCCGCGCACAGACCCCGACAACCAGCAGGCCGTTGAGGCAGGCCATCCAGTTCACTTGTCGCGCTCCAGACGCCCGGCGATGTTCGCCACCTGGGTAGCGATGGTGTTCATCGTGGTCATCATCGCCACATGGTTCGCGTGCATTTCCTGCCGCATCGAGGTCTGCGCGTTGAACAGCGCGCTGATGTTGTCGCGCTGGCGGTTCATTTCCACTTCGTCGGCCTTGCTCTTGAGGTCCGTGGCGATCTGCTCCATGGCTTTCCTCACTCCCTCCATGTCGGTCTTGCTGGCCTTGCCCGCGTCCAGCGCGTCGACCTTGGCATCGGTCTTCTTCCACACCCACAGGCCCAATCCGAACAGCGCGCCGGCCAGCCACTTGAAGGCGTCCCACAGCGTGTCGATCAAGGCGGACATCAAGCCACCTCCCGAACATGCAGCGTCACCGCCGCCTTTCCGCCGAAGCGCCGCGCGGCGCTGGAGCCGTTGACATAGGCCGTCCCGGCGCTTGGACCGATGCGGATCCGGAACGTCGTCGCGCTGGTTGTGCCGGCCGCCATCTCGAACCGCAGCCCGAGTCCCACCACAGAAGCCGAGCCAGGCACTTCCGTCGCGTTGACCGCCAAGGCATCGGTCGTCGCATCCTGGAACAGCGCCATCACGACCGTCCGATTGCCGTCTGCCCCCACCATGGCCTGCGCCTCGATCACGAGCCGGTTCGCCACATTCTTCGGCGTAATGCTCACCGTGACGTATTCCTTGCCTTCCGTGATCTGCGGCGCTGTGTCGTCCAGCGGAATGCTCGTGCTCGTGCTGTCGTAGGTCGTGTAGGGCGTCGCCTCGATGACCTGGACCACCTTCCCCCAGGCCCATTTCAGGCCGGCGGTCTGCGCGCTGTCTGCCATCAGCACCTGGCCATCGGTCCCGATCCCCAGCCGCGCCAGCGCGCTCGAGGAGCGCACCAGCAGGTCGCCCTTGGTCGTGATCGGGTTTGCCTCCACGGCCATCGTGCCCAGCCCGAGGTTGGTGCGCGCCGTGCTGGCACTGCCGACATCCGACAAGTTGTTCGTCGTCACCAGCGCGTCGGTGATGCCGTAGCCCGATACCGAGGTCGGCTTGCCGGTGATGACCGACCAGGCCACGCTACTGCCGGCCGTGAGCACTGCCGACCCGCCGATGGTCAAGGCCAGGAAGTCGGCCGTCGCGCCCGAGGACAGCACCACGTTCCCGGTACCGGTCACGTCCTTGACGGTCTGCCCGGTGCCGCTCGAGTTGACCGCGAGAATCTTGTTGTTCTGCCCGGACAGCGGCGCGCACTTGTCGAACCCGGCGACGATCAGCGCCAATTCGGAGCGCGCCGGAGACGACGCGCCGGCCGCGTTGGTGGCCGGCCAGCCACTTTGCGAGTAGTAGTCGTTTGCCATCAGCGAAGTCCTCGCCGGGGCGTGTAGTGCACGATCCCGGAGTTGATGGTGAAGGGCTGCCAGTCGGTCGAGTTGCTGGCGATGGTCACGGCGAAGTTCTCGCCGGTTCCGCTCATCGATACCTCGGTCGGCCCCAGCGTCTTGCCGTCCCAGGTGAAGGCATCCCAGGTGAAGGCGTCCCAGTTCACGGTCTGGAACGGGGCCGCGTAGGTCGCGGCGTTGTCCTGCGCGATCTGGTCGCTGCCGTAGCCCAGCGAGACGCCGACGTTGAACTCGGCATAGCCGGAGCCGGACACTTCCCACGAGGACTTGCGCAGCCGCTTGAGGATGCGCGGGTTCTTCACCGCATCCCAATTCAGCGTGAAGTAGGCGCCGATCGATTCTCCGTCGAACGACGTGCCGCGCTCCATTTCGTAGACCATGCCATCGCCGCCACCGATCAGGACGATCGGTTCGCCCGTGCTCTTGGTCGATTCCCACGCCACGTTCGCATAGGTCGGGAACTGCACCGGCGTGACGCCCTTGAATTTGCCGTTCACGATCGTCAGGTAGAGCCCGTAGCCGTCCGAGTAAAACAGCCGGTACTGGCTCTTCGCCCGGCACAGCGTGGACGCGCTGATCGAAGTCCGGTGCGCGTTGATGAAGGGCTGGATGCCGTTCGTCAGGCTGGCCTGCTCGAAGTTGCCGAAGTTGAGGCTGGCCGCGATGCCGAACACGCCGCGGTCATCGCACACGTAGGCTTCGGCCATGTTCTGCTGGCTGTACGGCAACGCCCCGGTGCCGAAGTTGTAGGAGACCAGGTTCCAGTCGCTGGACCCGGTGCCGTACAGCACGTTGGTCCCGTTGCGGGTGAACACGCCCAGCGCCGCCGAGGTCGCCGCGCCGGGCAGGACGATCATGCCGGTCACGTCGTCGCCCACCGCGATTTCCGCCCCGCCCGTCGTCAAGTAGGGGTCGCCGATGGAACGGTAGAAGATGCTCGAGCCCACCGAATAGAACAGGTACTTCTTGTGCGCCGCGACGTGCTTCGGGATCAGGCCGTTGGTGTTCAGCGGCACCAGCGTCGTGCCGTCGAACTCCCACATCCGGTTGACGCCATCGGCCACGTAGACGCGCGTCCCGCTCGCCTGGCCGAAAAAGTTGTAGCCCACCACCTCGCACTTGCCGCCCGGCGACAAGGTGATCGCCGTCTGCGCGCCGCCCAGCGTCAAAGCGCCGCCACCGGTCGAGCTCGCCGCGCCGGCCGCATAGTTGCCGCCGCTGCGCGCGTCAATGATGAGGCGTCCGGTGTTGGTGCCGGACACCAGCGTGCCGGTCTCCACCACCACGCGCTTGATGGTGGCCGTCACGCCCCCTTGCGTCAGCGTGTCGCCCTCGCCCACCGAGGTATTGGCGTTCGAGAACGACACCTCCTCGAACAGCGTCACCGCCGACCAGCCCGAGCCCGTGGACTTGTAGAGCACGCCGGCGCCTGCGTTGTCGCGCATGCAGTAGACGACATCGTTGTAGACGAACACGCCGCGGATCGCCCCGGAACCTGTCGGCTTGGCGATGTCGCTGCGGTAGGCGTCCGCCGCCAGGGCGGTATAGCGCGCGTTCTGCCGGGCCGTCAGGGCGGAAGGCGGCGTGATCGCGGTCCCGATCGGCGTGGCGCCCACCGTGATCGCATCGCCGATCGCGAACGACCCCGAAGACTTCGTGTAGACCACGAAGTTGGACCCGACGTAGATCACGTAGCCGGTCGCGGTCCCGTTGGTGATCGTGTTGCCCACCGCCGGGGTGTTTGTGAACATCGCCACGAACAGCACGCCGAACGAGGCGTCCGAGGGCCTGGCGTGGCCGTCGTAGCGCTCGTAGCCGGCCACGCGGGTATATCCGCCGTTGACCGACACCTCGAAATTCACGCAGTCCCGCATCACCCCCGGCTTGAGGTTGAGCGTCGGCGACACCAGATCCAGGCCGCCGGCGAGCATGATCGGCTCGTAGAGCACCGGGGCCATCTGGATCATGCGAGCGGGCCTCCGAACGCCACGGCAGGCAGCCGGTCGGCCTCGAGGTCCGCCAGCATGGCGCGGTACTGCACCTCGCCGTGCTGGTACTGCTCCGGCGCGGACTCGTAGGCGCCGTAGAACATCTGCGCCCGGTGCACCAGGATCATGTGGAACTGCTCCGGCATGTCCGGTTCGTCGGTGTCGGCCGTCATCGCGGTCGGCGCGCGGAAGTAGTCCGCCGTCACGGTGTAGCCCGACGTCGGCACCGGCCCGAGGTAGATCGCCTTCGACGGCCCGATGGCGAATTCCACAGGACGGCTGCGCGCCGCTCGAGTGCCGCCGTACAGGTAGGTGTCGCGCCACAAGTCGTAACCCGTGGCCGACATGAAAATCTCCGCCGTGTTGCCCACTGCCGTCGGGTAGTTGCGGAACGTCCGGTCCGCCCACATGCCGAAGTTGGCCGCCAGAACGCCCACCGTGCCGGCGCCGGTCCCGAGCGGGTATTCGGCCGTGCCGTCGACCGTGGTCCAACTGGTCGACTGCCGCATCCAGCCCCAGTCCCGGTGCTTGGTCTGCAACCTCCGCCAGGCCGAGTCGATCCACCCCACCACGCGGGCATACTCGCCCGTCTGGTTGAGGGTCGTCGTGAAGTTGGAGTACGGAATCCCGGCCTCCATGCACAACGCCTGGCAGAGCTCCAGCCGGTTCATTTCAGGACTCGGCCATGATCCGCATCAGCCACTCGGCACCCTTCGGGCTCGCGTCGCGGATGATCGTCACCGGCGCCTTGATGAGGTTCTGGCGCAGGACCTTGTTCACCGGATCCTGCCCGGGGGTTTCCTGCACGTCGGTGGTGATCTCGTCCTGGCGCTTGCGCAGCAGGACTTCGGCGTACTTGCGCTTGGTCGTGAAATTCACGCCCACCGGCACGTAGCCGGGCGCCACGCCGGGATAGTTCACGCGCCACTTGCCGTCCTCGGTCAGGAACTCGATGCCGCGGCCGTTCACCCAGCACTCGTGGAACTTCGGCGCGTTCTTCTCCGAACTCGGGTTGATGCGCAGGGACACCGGTTCCTCGTAGAAGGCCAGCGCGTCCTGATACGCCTTGTTCAGCGGCCCTTCGGCCACGACGATCTCCTCGCCGTGCTCGGGGTCCGCATCCAGCGACAGGATGGTTTCGCGCGTCGGCACGTTGTGCAGGTCCGGCGCGTGCGTTTCCTTGCCTCCGAGGCTGGTCGGATCGACGCGGCGCCGGCGGCGGGTCGTGACTTCCGTGGTTTCCACAGACATGGCTCAACTCCAAAAAGAAGAGGCCGCCCGAAGGCGGCCTCGAAGGGGACAACTGCAACAGGTGCGGGGCCGAAACCCCGCGAGGATCAGGCGACCTGCGGGCGATCCGGGAGCGTCTGGCAATCGACGAAATTGATTCCGACGTTCGACGGCGGGCCGGCCAGGTTCGAGGAACCGAAGGTCCACGCCGAGCCGGCGGAGCCCACCAGCACCGTCGCGTAGCCGAACGGGCACACCGTGTCCGGCACCGCCGGGAACTGCGGCGCGCGGATGAACTTCGCGGTCGCGCCCGAGGTGGTCGAACCGTCCAGCGCCTCGACCGAGCCCTGCGACACCTTGATGGTGCCGTCCTTGTCGAAGCCGAACACGAACACCGAGCCGTAGCCCGCGGCGATGGCCGCGAACGCCGAACCGGTGGTCGCATCCGTGGTCGGGGTCGCACCGTTGGTCACGGCGGTCTTGCTGTACGCCTTGCCGCGGATGCTGTACTGCACCGTGTTGGCGGTGGTGTAGGTGGTGGTGGTGCCGGCGGTCAGGCCGGCCTTTGTGGTGGCCATGGTCACCGGAGCGTCTTGCAACGGATTCATGATGAATCTCTCCTTAAACGAGAACCGTCGGGTCGAAATCGCCCACGACGTTGATGAACTCGACGTTGGGGGCAACGGTCGCGTCATCGAGGTTGGTGGTGCCACCGACGAAGTTGCCGGTGCCGGTCGGGTTGACCAGAGTGATGCCGATCACCGCCTTGCCTTGCGGGAACGGCGGCAGAACGACGGCCGCGCGCGTGGCGCCTTCGGTGCCCATCGCCACCGTCACCGTCCCGGCCGAGTCGACGAAGTGCACGAACGCATTGAACTTCGCGTTCGTCACCGTGCCGGACAGGGCCGTGAGGTCGGTGCCCGAGGCGATCTTCACCAGCACGCCCTGCACGCAGTAGTGGCTCACCGCGTTGGTCTGCACCGTCGGGGAGGCGGAGCCCCCCTTGATGCGCAGGGCGGCGGAGGCCAGGCACTGCGTCGAGGTGCGGTCCGCCATCGGCAGCAGCACCTGGCGCAGCTTGTCGGCATCGCCACGGTTGGAAAGCCCGCCCAGCCAGCGGGTCAAAGTATCGATCATGATGATCTCCTTTCAGATGGGGCCTTGCGGCCCCGGGTTCATCACGACAGGTTCTTGACGCCGACGTTGCCGACCGCCATCCAGCCCTGGTTCTCGATCATGACCGCCTTCCACCACGACGTGCCCGCGTAGCCGCGCTGGCCCAGCGGGTCCGACTTGCTCTTCTCGCCCGGGGGCAGGAAGGTCGGGTCGAGGGACGACACGCCGCGCACCGCGATCTGGCTCCACGCATCCTGCGCGCACACGATGAACGCGTACACGTCGATGGAGGTGCCGGTGGTCGAGTAGCAGCCGGTCGAGCCCACCGCCGCGCCGGCGTCCTGGAACGCCGGCAGGTCGGGGCTGGTGATGAAGCGGAAGCGCTCGCACTTGCCGATCTCGTTGGGCATCGGCTTGCCGGAGGCGTACTTCTCGGCCGGCGTGAAGTTCGGCAGGTCGCGGATGTCCGGCTCGAGGTCGGTGTGGCAGTAGACCGTGAAGCCCTCCGCCACCGCGTCCGTGCCGAAGTTCTGCGAGGCGGCCAGCATCCGGTTCATGGGCCGGCCGTGGTTCGCCTGCAGGTTCTTCGCGATCTTGCGCAGCAGGCCCAGGGTCAGCGCGCCGTTCACCGTGGCGCGGGTGGTCCCGGTGCCGCCGAAGTAGGCGTTGGTGCCGGCCTTGAGCGCGCCGTAGATGATCATCTCGTTGACGAAGGTCACGCGCTCGCCGATCTGCTCGGTCATCGCCTTCGGGATGTCGTCCTCGTAGAGGTCGTAGGTCTTGTCCGTGAACCCGTAGAGGCAGGAGTACTGCTGGATGACCACGGTCACGTCCTGCGGCGTGATGGAATCCGGGGTCGGGGTCACGCCTTCCTGCGTCAGGTGCGCCTGCACGACCGCGTTGCCGCGGTCGCCGGTGCCGTCCTGGTAGAAGCGGTTGGAGGTGTTCGCCGAGGTGGCCGTGGCGCCGTAGGGCAACCAGCGGCGAGCGGCGTAGGTGTCGCTCATGTTCTTCGGCATGCTCACCTGGCGTCCGGCACGGCCCAGCACTTCGACGGGCACGGCGTGCTTCAGGATATTGCCCTTGAACTTTCCGAGGCGAGCCCCGGTCAGGGAGAAGGTCTGCATCGTCATGATGCGCTCCTTTCAGAGTGAAAAATGAAAAAGCCCCTCGCGGGGCCTTGGTGTGCGGCGGTCAGCTCTTGAAGCCTTCCTCGAAGCCGGCCTCTTCGTCGTTCGGGGATCGATGCGATACCGCCGCATCGCCCTTGGCCGGCACCGCCGTGGCCAGACGGTCCTTGCGTTCCGCGGCGCGGCGCGCGATCTCGGCGGCCTTGGCCTTTTCGGCCTCGGATGCCTTGCGCGCCTCCTTGAACTTGCTGATCGATTCGGCGATCGTGTCGGCGTCCTGCGCGGCCGCCACACGGGTCCGGTAGTCCTCCGGCTGCTGCTGCAGCCATTGGCGATACGGGCTGTCCACGGGCTGGCCCTGCGCATCGAACCCGACGACTTCCCGCCAGTCCAAATGCTCACGCGCCAACAACCGCTGCTCCAGCCGGCGATCGAATTCCGTCGCCAGTTCCGCGCGGGTGTCCTCGCGCACCTTCTGGAGACGGGGTTCCAGCAGCTTGTCGATGTCGGCGTCGGCAATGCCTTGCCGGCCGCGCAACTTCTGGAAGACCTTCAGGTTGGCCAGGTCGGGATATTCCTCCTGCAACTCGGCCAGGTCTTCATCGGAGATGCCGCCCGGTGAGGCACTGCGCAGTTCGTTCAGCGCGCGCTCGAGTCCGCCGATCTTGCCGAACGCGGTGTCCTTGACCCGGCTATGGTCCGCGGCGATCTCGTCGATCTTCGCGGCCTTGGCCATCAGGGATTCCCAGTCGGACTTCGTGACCTGGACGTACTCGGGTTGCTGCTGTTCTTCCTGCCGGCCCACATCGGCGGGAGGCTGGTCCTTCACGTCCGGCGGCGTTTCCGTGGCCGAATCGTTGAACCCCGCTTCCACTGCCGCGGCGTCTTCATCGTGCTGCTGCTCTTCGCTCATGTTCAAGGTCCACAAAAGCAAAGACCGCCTCTCGGGCGGTCTTGAAACGCAGCGGGCGTCGATGACGTGCGCTGCTCCTGATGCCGTGCGGGTGGCCCCGGGCGGCGGTACTTCAGAAATCTTCGAACGGCGGCGGCTGCATCACCGGGTAGCGATCCTCGGCGGCAGCCAGCAAGTCCTTCAGCTCGGCGATGCGGCCACGCAGGCGCGCGGTCTGCACCGGGTCGTTGTCGGCGTCATTGCGGGCGCGCAGTTCGGCCAGGCGCTCCCGGAGATGCTTTTCCAGCCGCATCCAGAGCGGGTTGCTCGTCGCCTCGTGGGGCTCGACCCGAAACGTCATTGCGTGAACGCCATGCCGGGTTCAGCGCGGCCCGCCGGTTCCGCCGGCGGCTTGTCGGCCGCACCTTCCTTGCGCGCCATCACCTCGCGCTGGAAATTGATGTCCGCCGCGTGCTTCGTCAGGTCGGCTTTCACCTGGTCCAGCGTCAGTTCGCGCTTGTTGGCGTACTCCAGCATGGCCAGGCGCTCGCGCACCTCGAGTTCGCGCATGCGGTACTCCCGCTCCACCTCGGTGCGTGCATTGGTCGCTTCCACGTAGGCGGTGTCGCGATCGGTGTCCAGCTTGGCGCGCTCCATGGCGCCCTGCTCGCGGATCTTCGCCACCGTCACCTGCGGCGCTTCCGGCGGCGGCTTCGCGGCCATCTCCTGCTTTTCCTGCTCCGTCAACTGGAAGTCGCGCGGGTCCAGGCGCTTGCTCTTCGCCAGTTGCTCGAACCAGCGCGCCGGGCTCACGCCGAAGGCCGGGTTCATCACCATGCCGCCCATCTGCAGGATGGTCTGGTCCTGAATCGCGCGCTCCACCAGCGCGGCCGAACCGTGCGCGTTGATCTGCCAGTCGCCCTTCTCGTCGTCCGGCACCTCGGGGTCCAGCAGCAGCCACTCGTAGAACGCATTGATCAGCGGCTCGGTCACGTAGTCGTCGTACTGATAGCCGACGTTGCGCAGCAACTGGTTCGCGTTGTTGTTCTGCAACTGCGCCGCGCCGTAGGTATCCGGCGTCGTCGGCCCGCACTGGCCCTGCGTGATCAGCGGGATGTTGGTCGATTCCTCGGCCAGCCGGAACGCGTATTCCACCCAGCGCATCAACTGCTCGGTCACGTTGGGAATCTGGAAGGTCGCGAACGCCTTCCGGATGTCGTCCATGTTGCCTTCGAGCTTGCCGAAGAACAGCTTGTCCGGCGTCAGGGTCCACGACCCGTCCGCCGGCTCGATCAGTTCGCGCAGCATGACGATGATGCTGCCCGCCGACTTCCCGGCGTTGTTCAGGCCCGCCCGGGTCGCGGCGTTGACCATGCGCTGCGGCAGGTGCACCTGCTCGGCGATGCCGACCCCGGCCCAGTAGCCGGCGCGGCGCTGCCACGGCACGGCGTAGTACGGATGGCGCCCCGACTTCTCGAGCGGGTTGAAGGAAGCCCGGATCACCCGGTCGTTCACCATCGTCACGATGGCGTAGACCGTCTCCATGTCCTCCGGCACCTTGGCGTCGCTCTCGCCCAGAGCGATCAGCATTTCCTCGCGCGTCAGGCTACCGGTGTAGTACCAGATCCGGTACTGGTGCTTGTTCTTCGGCCGGTCCGCGTTCCCGGTGTCGTCGGCGTAGCAACGCTCCGGGCCTTCCTTGATCGCGGCGTCGATCTGGTCCGCCCGATAGCCCGGCAGGTTCTTGAGCTTGCGCAGACTGCGCTCCGAGATGCCGTCGCACTCGAACACGTAGTCGCCGTCCTGAATGTCCTCGCCACAGGCCGGGTCCGGGTATACGTTCCAGGGGTCCACGTCCTTGACCGCCGGCGCCAGCTTGGCCGCGATCTTCAGTTCCACCCCGCCTTCGGTCCGGCTGATGCTCGCTGCGCGTCGTTCGTCCGGGAACGGCCCCTTGAGCACGCCCACCCCGATCCGCGCCGCGTCGAAAATCGCCTTGCGCGCGTGCGCCCGGTAGCGCGACTCCACCATCCAGTCGTAGATGCGGGTTTCCGCCTTCTTCGCTGCGGCGTCCGCTTTCTGCAAACGCTCCTTGGCCAGGTCGCCTTGCGTCAACGGCACACCAGGCGCCAGCGTCGGGTTCTGGCCCGGCTGCAACTCGTGCGGCTTCGGGTCGCGCAGCGCCGGTGCACCACCCATCTGCACCAGCGTCGGGTCGTCCTTCTGGTCGATCAGCTCCGGCACCGGCGTCGCCGAAAACGAGAACGCCTTGTCGTCCGGCGGCAGCAGGATCTCGCCCAGCTTCGCGGCCCCGGCATCGACATAGCGCGCTGTCAGGCGCACGAACGCATTCGACCGCGCACCGTCCTGCGTGGTGCGGCCATTGGTGTAGGCCGGCGCTTCCATGCTGGTCGGCTTCGCCCAGCGCGCCGTGTTCCACTCGTGGCGGTTGGCATCGTCGATGCCGAGGTACGCTTCCTCGGCGCGGCGCCAGACTTCCTCGATGCCGGACTGCTTGCGGAACTGCACCGCCTCCGCCCGCTTGCCGGCCAGCATGATGCCCAGCGCGTCCAGGTCGCGCGCGCGGTCCTCGTCCGTGCCCGCCATCTCGCGGCGCACGTCCTCGGGCAGATCGTCGGTCATTCGGCGTCCAGCATGGCGCGCAGTTCGCGCACCTCGGCGCGCAGGGTCGCCAGTTCATCGATCAGCGGCGCCAGCACCTCGAGCATCTGCGATTGCGGAATCTGCCCGGCCGCCAGGCTCTTCGGCAACTTGGCCGTCACGGCAGCCAGGATCTCGTCGCGGTCGCTCATCATCAGGTCCGCATCGGGTTCGACTTGCGCAGGATCATCGTCACCGTCAGCGACTGCGAACCGCCGCCGCCGGACGCCGAAGGCCGGGTGTAGCGCGGCGTCTCCGCGATCTGCTTGAGGTACGCAGACGTGCCGGTAATGGCCGAGCCCTGGATATGGTTCAGGCCCGCCCAGGCCGAACCGTCGTTCGAGCCCTGCACGATCACGGTCGACCCGTCGAACGTCCCTCCCACCTGCACGCAGCGGTCCGGGTAGTCCGGGAACTCGATCGGCCCGAAGTCGTCCGCGCTGGTCACTCCGGTCCAGACCACCAGCAGAACGGACTTGTCCGCCGTCATGATCTGGTCGCCCGTCACCGTCGGTTTGATGGTTGCCATCTGCGTCTCCTATCTGCGCCCGCGGCGCAGGCCGTATGTGATGCGGTAGTCGAGAACGGTCCCGGCATCCGCGCCGTTCCCGCCCCCGCCCATCCAGAAATTGAGCATGCCGCGCATGCCGACTTCGCCCGTGACGGGCGCCGAAGATCCGGCCCCGCCCATCCAGAACGCCTGCATGGACCGCACGCCCATGCCGGTAGCCGCACCCATTCCGGCTCCGCCCATCCAACCCGCGAGCGGCGACCGGAAACCCTCCGCCATTTCAGGCCGGATCGGATGCCGTGATCGGGTCTGCGCCGGCCGTGCCGGTCAGGCTGCTGGTCCAGCTCACCGTCACGTCGTCGACTTCGTAGACGGTGTAGGTGCCGGCAGCAGAAGTCCACTTGTTGCGCAGGGCGTACAGGGCCTCCTTCACCAGGCGCCCGCTGCTCGAGCCCCCACCGACATTGCGGCCCAACAGCGCGTCGGCGATGCTGTTGCGCTCGCCCGCAGTGAGCGTGCCAGCCGCCGAAACCGCCTGGTCGAGATTGGTGCCGACGATGTAGCCGGCCGACCCCGCCCCGTAAGCGCCAGGTAGCGGCGTGCTCCACGGATCGCCGGCAGAACCCGCCGCACTCAGGGCCGCGCCGGCGCTCCCGACGCCAGCATGTCCGGACAACACCTCGTCCCACACCGCATCGGCCACCTCGGCGCCGAAATCGGCCGCCGTCGCCGCAGCCGTGAGCACGTTGCTGGCCATCGCCCCGACGCTGGCATCCATGCGGCCCGAGACCAGCGCCGCCGGAATGCGGGTCTGGATGTCGTTCGTGTCGGACTGGATGCCCGACAGTTGCGTGTCCAGGTTCGCGCTGGCCAGGCCGACGGCGCTGCGCGTTCCGGCCGCGTCCAGCGGCGCGGTATAGCCGGCCGACGCCAGGCGCGTCGTGATCGCCGCATCCAGGTTGTCGAGGTTCGACGCCCGTCCGCTCGTCAGCCGCGAGAGCAGCGTCGTCGTCCCGCTGGAATCGCTCGGCGCATCCGTCAGGGTCTTGACCGTCGTCCCGCTCAGGTTGACCGTGCTAGTCGCGCTCGTCACCTTCGACCAGTCAACACCGCCATACCCCGCCGTCGCGCTGGCGCTTGTGACGATGGTCACGGACACCGGGATACAGCCGGTCTTGTAGGCCGTGACGATGAACGAGGTGTAGTTCGTTTCCGCTTGGGTCGGCAGGTAGCAGACGATGCCGTTCTCGTAGCTGATCGTGCCGCCGCCGCCCGCGCTCGCGCCGCCCTGGGGCAGCACGCTCACGGACACGCCCGAGGTCTGCACGGCACCGTCGCTGATCTGCACCACCGCGCCGATGGCGATGCGCTCGGGGCTGGCTGCGTTACGCGGATACATCAGCGCACTCCCATTCCAATCGAGCGGGCGGCAGGGCGCACCCAATACGGCTTGAACGACCCCGCCGCGATGGACAGCGCGGGGAACAGCAGGTCATCGTCCTCGTCCTCCCATACCTGCCACGGGTTCTTGCTGATCGAGAACGCTTCGGCCGGCGACAGCGCGCGGTTCCACGCCAGCGCGATGGCTGGCTTGATGTTGTGGTGCGCGGACGAGTTCCAGCGGTTCACCGACAGGTCGAAGCTACCCGCATCGACGTTGCCGGACTGCGCGGCCGTTCCTTGCCGCGCGCCGTTGAGCCAGAGTTCCACCGCCGCGCCGGTGTAAATGCCCAGGTGGGCGACGCGCTGCGCCACGTTCGCTGCCGTGGTACTGGTGGCCGATACCCCGGTGCCGCCGCATTTGACGAAAAACAGGAAATTGGAGTTGTTGCTGTACAGCCCCCAGTTGTAGCCGACCCCGGAAAGCTGCACGTCCCCGAAAATGAAGCCGTTGCCGCCCGAGCCGGTGGTCTTGTCGTACAGCATGAACGACGACACCTGGTTGCCGATCGCGCCGCGATTGAACCCCCAGCTGGCCCAGGTGGATGTGCTGTAGTTCTGCCCCAGCCCGTCGATGCCAGGCGACGGCTCGCCGGACGTGTTGCTCGGCGTGCGATTGTTTTGCGCCACGTCGCGCAGGGTGCGGAAGTCGATGGCCGATACCAGACCCTTGCAGATCGGCTTCCACCATGCCAGACGGGCGGGGCCGACCGGCTGGCGCGGCAGTGCGAGCGGGATCACGATTGCGCCACCTTCGGGCTGTAGCGGCGCAGCTTGACCGTCACCGACGCATTGAACGTCGCGCCCAGCTCGTTGACCAGACCGATCTTGAACTTGCAGGGCGGCAGGCGGATCAGGCGCAGCGTGCCGTTGGTGAAGTTGGTCGCGGCCACCGTGCCGACGGTTTCCACGCTGCTGATGGATCCGACGAACTGCGAGCCGGTGAAGGTCGTCGCGCCGCCAGGAGTGGGGTAGTTCGTGCCGTCATACACGGGCACGAGGTAGACGTCGATGCGCGCATCGAGGCCGCTGGACGATACGGCGCCGCCCTGCGTGACCTCGAGGTCGCCAAACATGAATAGCCCGGTGCCGTTGTCCACCTCCGACGAGATGGCACCAGCGGCGTCGGCCAGCGAGTTGAACGCCGTGCCGCCGATGTCGTCGGCGGTGTTGTAAGCCGACCAGAGAACGTCGCCCGCAGACATTACAGAGCCTCCAGGATGTAGCCGTCCTTGAGCCGGGACAGGTCGGTTTGCTGCCAGCGCGGGACGGACTTCTCGCCCAGGGCCTTGACCTTGGCGGCCAGTTCGGTGGTGAACAGCGCGTCGATCATGGCGCGCGCGTTTGCGTGCGAGAGGTCGAGGCCATTGGTGCGCAGTTGCAGCAGGGCTTCGGCCACCAGCGGCGCGGTCGGCGCATTCGATGCAGCAGCCGTCGTGAGCGTGCCGAACAGCGTGGCGGCCTCGGCAATGGTCAGATCGGCCATGACGCGGCGCGCGGTGACCAGCGTGGCGTCGGGCACGGTGATGTCCTGCTCGAGCCACGCGCGGGCGTTTTCCAGCGTGCGCGGGCCAGGCAGATCGGCAAGGAGTTCGGCGAGGGTCATGGATCAGGAGCCCAGCACCTGCGCCGCCGCCGCGCGCGCCTTGGCCAGACGCTCTTCGGCTTCCTGGGCCGCCGCTTTCAGTTCCGCGATTTCGGTTTCCAGCGTCCGCGCTTCCGCATTCAGCCGCACCACCGCATCGGCCGCCGCCTGGCGCGAGGCTTCGGCGTCGGCCTTGAGCCGCGTCGCTTCTTCCTGGGCATCGACCATCATCTGCTCCACCCGAGCGCGCGCCTCTTCGGCCAGCCGCGCCGCCTCGGCGCCGGCCGCGTCAACATGCGCATCAGCTTCGCGCTTCGCATCCGCCGCCGCGGCATTCGCATCGCGCGCCACCTGCTGCGCCGCCGCCACGATGGCTTCGGCTTCCGCCTTGGCGTCGTCGATCGCCGCGCGCGTGGCGTCCAGCGTCTGCCGGGATTCCGCGATCTGCGCTTCCAGGCTGCCCGCCTCGCGCAGCACCTTGGCCACCACCTGCAGGGCCTCGTGCTTGGCGATCTCGCGTTCGATGTACTCGACTGCCGTGTTCATGTCCATGCGTCTCTCCTAGCCCAGCGCGCCCATGCCCGGGTCGCTGGGAATGAATTTCGTCACCTTCGCCTTGGAACGCGGCGCTTCCGGCATCGTCGGAATCGCGAACGTCATCGCCAGGCTGTCCGCCCGGTCCGGGCTCTTCACGCCGCGCCGCTTCGCGTCGTCCTTCGACTCCAGCAGCAGTTCGCCGCCCTTGAACCCATAGCGCAGCGCTGTCAACTCGCTGCGCAGGTCCGGGTCATTCGGGATCGAGGCCGTCGCCAGCCATTCCCGCATCTCGCGCCACATGAAGGCACGCAGGTTGTAGTCCTGGCCGTTGTCCATCCGCAGGGACGAATTGACGTCGACCACAATGGGGCGCTTCCGGCCCGTCGCCTTGTCCACCCGGTCCGGGAACCAGCCGCGCAGCAGGTCCGCCACGCCAGCGCCGACGCCGATCGAATCGACCGCGATCTGCTCCGGCATCGCCCCGTAGGCCATGATCTCGGAGCGCGCCCGGCCCGCCACCTGGGTCACGTCCAGCTTCGACAGCACCAGTTGGCGCAGCAGCACGCGGCCGCGCCGGAACGAGAACACCGTCTTGTCGTCGCCGAAACGCGCCGGGTCGATGCCGACTCGCAGGCCGCCTGCAGGTTGAACATCCGCCGGCCCTCGAGCCGCCGCCGCAGCCACCAAGTCGCCGGGGATGAACGCATTCGTGACCGACGCCTCGTAGTTCCGGTCGATTTCCTGCGCCACGATGGTCGGGTCCAGGGTGGCCACCTGCTTGTCGTACCAGTCCTGCCCCTTCCGGGGATCGTCGCGCCAGTCGAACACGAACACCGGAATCCGGCCACCGTGCCGCTTGCGGTAAAACGGATTCCCGGAACCGTTCGGCGTGCTCACGTCGATCTTGCAGTTCGAGGTCTGCGACAGCGCGGCGTCGATCGCGTCCGGATGTTCGTAGAACGCGGACTCGTCCTTGAAATAGATGCTGGTCCGGTTGCCGCGGCCAATGTTGTCGCCGGCCTCGCCCACGATCGCCGAGCCGTTCTCCGGGTTCGTCACCCGCATGTAGGGCGCGCATTTGTCCGACCAGCCGTGCGGCCGGAACTCGCCCGGCAGCCACTCCACGAAATGCCGGATCTTCCAGAACAGGGACTTCGGGTCGCCGATCTTGTCGACGTACTCCTCTTTCCGGCTACCGAACCCGACCACTACCCCGGAATGGAATGCCCACATCCACACCGCCACGCCAACGCACAGCCAGGACACGCCCATGTCGCGCGACTTCTCGACCAGGCCATCCTCTCGAGCCCGCCAGCGCGCCACCGTCCATTCCACGAACTCCGCCTGGCGGTCGAACAGCACAAACGGCACCGTCGTCGGTCGGCCCACCTCGGCATTCCTGGGGTCGAACGTGCACCCCCAGTCGTCGATGAACGCCACCGGGTTAATCCGATAAAACTCCCGCAGCTTCGGCGCCGTCCCGAGCGCGCGCATCTTCTGCAGGGCCGTCAGGCGGGACCGGAACTCGGCGTCGTAGTCCGGCCGTTTCCAGTCCCAGTCGACGGCGATGGTCGGCTTCTTGACGGCAGAGATCACCCCAGCGTGGCCTTGTAGGCGTCCGCCGGCCCGCCGTCGAACACCGTGGTTTGCTGCTGGATCGGCCCACCGTTCGGTCCGGTGACTTCCTGCCGATCCGTGAACAGTTTCAGGTGCTTGCCCAGCAGCTCCAGGCTTCCCCGCTTGTCCCAGAACTTGATCTTGGCCGTGTGCTGAACGTCCGCCGGTTCGCCGCCCGGCACCTTGCTGGTCACCACCTCGATCGCGGCAATGCTGGCCGCCACCTCATCGGGCAACTGGTGCACCGGCAGCAACTGGCCCTGCTCGTTGAATATTTTGCGGACATCGCCGAACGCCAGCTTGGCGATCTCCTTCAGCACGGTCGCGGCATTGATCTGCGCCTGTTCCGCGCGTTCGGTCATCGCCGCCTGTACCGCCGCTTGGACGTCAACATCCGTCAACAGCCGCGCACCAATCTGGCGCGCCGTTTTCTTGCTGTACCCGGCGCGAATGGCCGCCTGGGCCGCATTCAGGTCAATGAGGTATTCCCGAGCGAATGCCGCTTGTTTCGGGGAGAGCCCTTGAGCAGTGCCCGGCACGCATCACCCCAACTGCGCCCGCTGCGCTTCGGCCAGCATCGGGGGAGAAAGCCTGTCGAACCCGTCCGCCGCGATCCCGGCATCGCCCGCCTGCAGCGCCAGTGCCGGCACATCCCCGCGCAGCACCGCCTCGGCCTGTTCGGCGGTCACGGCCACCATCTCCCCGATGGGCCGCGCGCCGCCTTCCTCGTCCAGGCGCTCCTTCAGCCAGGCGCTCATGCAGTGCGCCGGGCTGGACTGCTGGAACCCGCCCTCGTGGATGAACGTCACCTGCGCCGAGGGTTGCCCGTCCGGGCCGGTCACGTCTTCGATCAGGATCTGCGCTCTCATGGTTGGTTCCTTGGGTTACATGCGGGATTGCGGCGGCTCCTGGCCGGAGAATCCGGCGTCGAAGCCTTCCTGCTCCCCGCCACCCGCGGGGTTGCTCTTCACGATGTCCAGCACGGCCTTGAGCATGTCGCCGGTGCTTTGGATGTCCGTGCCGCCATGGCCTTCCTCGGTGCCGGCTTCGGCGTGCTCGCGCGCCTCGTCGTCCTTCGATTCCTTGGTCACGCGGTACGTCCCGTCCTTATAGACGTAGACCTCGATCACGTAGGCCAGGCCGTCGGTCGCGTCCGATTCCGGCGCGGCCATCTCCCCCATCGGCATGTCCATCACAGCTCGCCCATGAACGGCACGGCGTCGGGATTCGGCCCGGCTTCCCACTTCTCCGGCTCGGCGGCCACGCGGTCCAGGAACGCATCGGCCTTCGCCTGGTCGGCAAACGTGAAGGCGCCGCCGGTCTCGTGGTTCGTCAGGGTCACTTCGGTCGATTCGTCCATGGTTCTGCCTTTCGTGGTTGGTGCTGCCGCCCGGTCCTTGCAACGCCGCCATGAGGAGTGCCGGCGCCGGGGTCATTCCGTCGGCAAGCTGCGGCCGTTATTTGTTGCGCCGCGCGCTGGTCCCGGCATTGCGCCGGGGGCTGCGCGGCCGCCACTGTTCCGCTTGGCATATCCGGGACGCGGCGCCCGAAAAAGAAACGCCCGGCACTGGGCCGGGCGAAAGTCCTCAACGCGAGTGAGGGGAGGAGACACGCTGGAGCGTCCTGCGAGAGTCGAACTCGCCGTGCCGGCTTGGAAGGCCGTTACTCGCCGCCGAGAAGAACGCAAATGTGGTGTTGGTGGCCGGCGCTGATCTCCGGCTTGCATGTGTAGCCTGCTGGACAATTACCGGGGCTAGATCGGAATGACCGCTCCGCCTACCGCACCAACGCCCGCATATGCGCATTCACCAACACGGCTGCGGACTGGCCGCTTCGACCCCAAGGCTTGCGCGTCGCCCGGGTGCCAATCCGCATGCGTGTTGACGCTGAAACTGGTTGCAGGGGCAGGATTCGAACCTGCGACACGGCGGTTATGAGCCGCCTACTCTACCAACTGAGCTACCCTGCCGAATCTGTGCGCCGGCCGACTCCCAGCCGTCATATCCCGTCGTAGCCGACGTGCGCGCGTGTCTTAGGAGACACTTTCCCGCGCGCATTCCAGCATTTCCACGCCACTCTGTCTAATTCCGTCAGAGGTTTTTACGTGAAACTACGTCCTAGCCGGTAGTACGCCTCGCCAAGCAAGGCGACACCACCATCCGGACCGTTTCAATCCGGCCCATCTCGCCTGTCATCAGCACAGGCGCCCATCTTGCGCGACGCCGACGCCCAATCGATGTGAAATCGGCGCGCATTTTTTGCAACCAAGTCAGTTTTGGTAACTTCTTGATTCGTTTCCAAATTTTCATGTTTTGTCACCCGGCTTATCCAAGATCAATCCCATGCGCCCGCAGCCGCGGCACCAGCGCCAGTTTCGCGGCCTCCACGGATTCCTCGGTCACCAGCCGGTTTCCGTCTGCCCCGCGCCGGTTCGAACGGTACACCTGGCGCTCCCGCTCGATCGCCTCGCGCTTGCGCACCTCGGCCACGATCCGGCGGTTGTAGAAATTCTCCCAGGCCCAAGCCTGAAGCGTCCGAGCCATCTCCGCCGGCAGTTCGTCGATCGCCGTGTCCACGAGGTCATTGGTCGATCGCAGCGCGTCCTCCATCTGTTCCGACACCGACAGCCAGGCGCGCTTCGTCTCCGCCACGTTGCGCCAGATCCCGGCCGTTTCCAGCGCCGGCCGGTCCGCGTGCCGGTCGCAGTGCCACACCGCCCAGTCCTCGACGAGCTCATCCAGGCGCCGCAGTTGAGGGAGCGTCAGGTTCACGCTACAGCCCCGCAGGGATGAACCGCCAGCGCGCGGGCTCCGGAGGCTTTCGGGGCGTTCCGTAGACCACGACTTTCCCTCCCGGGGCATGCTTTCGACGTTCGGTGCGCAGTTCAACGAGTTCTCCACGGTCCAGCAGTTGACGGGCCGCCCGGTACACGGAGCGGGGTTCGGCATTCAGGTCGCGCGTCAGTTCCCCGAGCGGGCGCGGGCACCGCTCAAGCGCGGCGCGCACCAGGCGCTGAATCGGGGCGGATTGGCCGGGCCGGCGGCCGCGTCGACGCGGTTCGCTCATAGCACCTGCCCCGCGCGAGACAGCCGCCGTCGGATGCCGCTGGCCACCAGCCGGCGCGCGCGCATCGCGGCCTGCAGGGCGCGGC
>JACCDR012485745.1_pt1 | contig 24160 bp, 28 predicted proteins | sample 7446431 | NCBI WGS metagenome assembly JACCDR01 (sample SAMN15323443, study PRJNA562643) | freshwater metagenome | isolation source: river surface water | place: USA:Blue River Watershed | collected 2017-08-17 | reverse complement strand
GTGATCCCGTTTTATAAAAATTTTCTCAAGCAGTTCCCGAACGTGCACGCGCTCGCGGCGGCGCCGCTCGCCGAGGTGCTGGTGGCATGGCAGGGGCTCGGCTATAATCGCCGCGCCAAGATGCTGCATAGCGCTGCAAAAGAGGTGGCCGAGAAGTATAAGGGGAAGTTCCCGCAGACGCGCGAAGGGCTCGAGCAGCTGCCGGGCATCGGCCCGTACACAGCGGGAGCTGTGGCAGCCTTTGCCTACAATCAGGACGGTATTTTTATCGAGACGAATATCCGCACGGTCGTCACACATCATTTCTTTCCGAAGCGAAAGAAAGTATCAGACGTGGCAATTCTCAAGATTCTTGAAGAAGTGCATCCAAAAGGGAAGAGTAGAGAGTGGTACAGCGCGCTCATGGACTATGGCGCGCACTTAAAGAAGTTAGGAGTGCAGATAAATAGCAGAAGCAAGCATTACACCAAGCAGTCGAAGTTCTCGGGCTCCGTTCGTGAGGCTCGTGGTGCGATCCTCCGCGCTCTCGCAGCCGGCCCCGCTTCTCACGTTAAGTTGTTGAGCCACCTCGACCCCTCCCGCCGCACCCAAGTTGCCACCGCACTCGCCGCGCTCGTGGCTGAAGGGTTCGTTGTCAAAAAAGGTCGTATCTACGGTCTTGGACGTTGATAGATCCAGGCGGTGGTTCCACTTTGTAGACGCACGAGTTCTCGGGCGTAAGTTGTGCCTTCGTAGGCATCGATCTTTTTCAGTTCCGGCTCCGTGACTACTATGGTCTGGCCAGGGAGCAGCGCTCCTTTCTTAGGTATTGCTCTTAGATAGTCTGCTCCCGCCTCATGAATGGTTTCAGTGGTGTAATCGTCCAGACGGTCAGGTGCGCCTGGCACCTGACGCCCTAAGACAGCCTCTTGGATATCTGGTTTTTGAAGTGTCCCGTAACAGAAGAGATATTCCACGCAGGTAGTCTACATCCCGATCGGGGCTGAAACCAAGAAGTTGACAAAGTCATACTGATATGCTATGATTAGATTTGGTAAATCGTCCCTTAACTTGTAGGTAACCCACCCACCCCTTGGAGGATTAAGTGAAGAACATTAGTGGCCTTTTGGCCGTTGCTTCTCTCCTGGCGGCGATGGGTTGGTACTGTCCGCTCATCATCCGCCGACGTGTCAACCCGGTACCGGCCACATGGATCATCGCCTGTCTGGCGATCAACATCGCCATGGTGTCGTACCACCACATCCCCGGTCGGACATTGATCGAGAACGTGACGCTCTATGCGGCCGCGTTCGAGATCACGTTCGTTCTGGCTGTGGTGCTCGTCGTGCTGTGGCAGAAGGGCGAGCTCAAGGTCGCCTTCGATCGATTGCAGTACGCTTCGCTGAGCGTCATGCTGGTGACTCTCGTGTACTGGGCCTTTAATAAGGAACAGGCCGGGGTCACCTTCTGGACGACGCAGACACTGATGGTCGTATCGTACGTTCCGACGTGCGTGAGAGCTATCAAGCGGGGCACTGCGTTCGATTCGATCGGTAACTGGAGTCTCATCTGCATTGGAGCGATCTTCGGCTGCGTGCCGGCGATCATGATGCAGAGTCCGTACGGACTCGGGAACTCGGCTCGCGCCGTGATCTCGAGTGCCATTACGGTGGGCATCCTCTGCTACTTCGACCGGAAGAATAACTGGTCGCGGTGGAGAGATGAGCTCCAGACGCTCGCGGACTTCTACAAGATCAACCGGTCGCGCTAAGCACGACCGCAGCCCGCCCCCTAGTCGCAAGACATGGGGGCGGTTTTTTTATCTCTGCGCTTCTTTCGTGCTGAGTTCCTTTTTGTAAAATTCCTTGGCTGTCTTGTAGCAGCGCAGCCCGTGCTTCTTGGCCGCTTTGCGGGTCTCCTCGCGATATCCGAACAGCGCCACTGGAGTAATCTTTACCGGGCGAAGAAAAACAGCCTCATTGTATTCGGCGAGGCGGTATTTTGAACGCGACAGGACAGGGAGCTTCTGTTCCTTGCGAAAGGCGTTGAGCGCACGCCACGCTGCCTGAGGCGAATCGTATGTCTTGAGTAGCGAGGCGATATCCTTGAACACGAATTTTTCATAACCGGGCACGAGTTTGTGATTGTAGTAGATGTGCAGGTTGTCTTTGATGCGATAGTAATGCACGACAATTTTATCAGCGTCAGATAACAACACCAGGTCAAACGGGAGTACGTACGAGGGCTTCAGTTTGGTTCTGAAAATGATCCCTTGAGGCCGATACGTTTTAGTGTAATTCTGATGGAGAATAGTTGTGCTTAACCGACGCTTTTGTCCAAAACTCAATGTATTGGGAAGGATCGTGTTTGTTGCCAGTATCTGTTCTAATTTCTGGAAGGTCTTCTTCTTTTTGCCTACGAGATGTTTGGTCGAATGGTCCTCCTCGAAGCTCTTTACGAAGTATGTGTCCATGATGTCTCCCGAAGTATAACAAACCCCCGCGCCGGAGGCGCGGGGGTTTGTTTGCCTTTGCTGGTTGTTAGGGCTACATCCCGATCAAGACGGGGATCACCATCGGGGCCTTGTTGGTGCGCTGGAAGAGGAATCCGGCGATCACGTCGGTGAGGTTGTTCTTCACGTAGTCGAGGTCGACTGGGTTCATGCCCTGCGTTGAGTCCTCGATCGTTTTCTTGATCAGGAGGCGGGCCTGGTTAAGCAGGTCCTGGCTCTCGCGCAGGTAGATAAAGCCGCGGCTGATGATGTCGGGGCTCTTGCGCAGCTTGCCGGTCTTCAAGTTCACGCTCGCGATGATAACGAACATGCCGTCCTTAGCGAGTGACTGGCGATCGCGGATAACTACCTCTTGCATGTCGCCGATCTTGAAGCCGTCTACGACGAGCGGGCTCGACGGCACTTTCTCTTTGTGCACGGTCATAGTCTCTCCGTCAGTGATGTCGATCACGGTGCCGTTGTCGGCGAGGACAATGTTTTCCTTTGGGAAGCCAGATGCCTCGACCGCGCGTGCGTGACAGGTGGTCATCGAGCGGTAGCCATAGGCGGGCATGAAGAACTTTGCATTGACTTGCTTATTCATCCATACCAGCTCGCCCGTGTTGCCGTGGCCCGTCGAGTGCACGTCGCTCGAGCGGTAGTGGATGATCGAGAGATTGTGGCGGTAGAGGTTGTCCTTGAGCTTCTGCACCGCGAGCTCGTTACCCGGGATCACCGAAGAGGAGAGTACTACCGTGTCGCGCTCGTGGAAGCGGATATTCTTGTGCTGCTTAGTGGCGATGCGCATGAGTGCGCCAAACTCCTCGCCCTGCGCTCCGGTCGCGATGATCACGATCTTGTCGGGCGGGTACTTCTCGATATCTTGAGCGGGGATCAGGGTCTCTTTCATCTCAGGGAGGATGCCGAGCTTCTGCGCGATCTCGAGGTTGTTACGGATCGAGCGGCCCTCGGTGACCACCTTCTTGCCGTACTTCTCAGCGGCCTTAATAAGGCGCACCATGCGCTCGAACTGTGAGGAGAAGGTGCCGATAATCAGGCGGCCGTGCACGCCCTTCACGATATCTTCGAGGGTCTGGTGCACGCGCGACTCGGGGACCGAGAAGCCGTCCTTCTCGGCGTTGGTCGAGTCGGCGATAAAGAAGATGTTCTTGTCCTTACCGAGCTCGCCCCAGGTCTTCTGCTCGCGCTCAGAGGGGACCGTGTCCTCGTGCTCGAGCTTGAGGTCGCCGGTGATCACCACGTTGCCGTGCGGGGTCTCGATCGAGACGCCCATCGAGTCAGGGATCGAGTGCGTGACGGGGAAGAACTTTACCTTGGTCGAGCCGATCGTGATCGACTGGCCGGTCTCTACCTCGATGATCTCTGGCCGAGGTACATCAGGATACTCTTCCTGGCGCTTCTTGATCATCGTCGCGGTCAAGACCTGCGTGTAGATCGGCGGGGTACCAAAGCGGGGGAGGATAAAGGGGATGCCACCGATGTGGTCGAGGTGGCCGTGCGTGATCACGACGCCGCGTACGCGCTCAGCGTTTTTCTCGAGGAACTTGGTGTTCGGGAGGACATAGTCGACGCCGGGAGCGCCCTCCTCAGAGACGAATTGGAAACCTGCGTCGAAGACGAGGATGTCGCCCGTGGCGCCGATCTCGACGGCGGTCATGTTGCGGCCCACCTCCTCAACGCCGCCGAGAGGGACGATGCGTACGACGTTTGGTGCGGCTGCCTCTGGGTAGTAGTCGGCTACCTGTTCTTTGCGCTGCGAGATCGCGTTTGGTCGGCGCAGCATGCGCTGGATCTGGCGCGTCGCGCCGCCGGGGCGACTGCCTCGACCACTTCGGCTACCACCGCGGCTGCGGCGGTCGAAGCCTTGCCTACCGGCAGGCATGCCAGGCCGTCCGCTCGCGGGAGCGTGAGGTCCGCTGGGGCGTCTCGGGCCACGCGCCGGTGGGCGAGCGCCATGATGCGGCTCACGTGAGGGGCTTGGTGCGGGTGCGGGTGCTTGATTCATAGTGTTGATAGTTATTGATGTAATTTTTGTAATTAACTTACTGATAGTGTAAGTACGTAAATGGGTTTACTCTCGTGCAAAAAACGGCCACACCTGGTCGGTCGCACGATACCATGTGGCAACCGAGGCGAACCGATCGGCAGGAGTGACGATCTGGGGGAGTGTAACTCCGCCGAGGCCTTCGGGTACCACGTAGGTAAAGTCCGGTGCGTAGATAAACGCTGCCGGATACTCTGCGGCGATAGTGTTCTCGATCTTCTGAAGGTTCTTGAGACGCTCTGCCGAGTCCGACTGGCTCCGAGCCTCCTCGAGTAGCGTGTCAACGGTCTTGTTGGCGTACAGAGCAATGTTAAGTCCTGGATCGTTGCGCTCCTGCGAGCTCCAGAAGGCATAGAGATCGTGATCGCGCCCGATCACCATACCGTAGAGGAGCGCCTCATATTTACGGGGTCGGATAATGTTTTGTGAGAGATCGCCCGGCTCATAGAGCTCGAGCTCGACCGGGATCCCGAGCTTTTCCCAATCAGCCTTAACGGCCGCCGCGATATTCTTAAGTTCGGGAACATTGCTGGTGCGTAGGGTGATCCCATCGAGGGTTTGTTTCGCGCTCTTGTTGCTCCACAGGCGCGCCTCACTGTCATAGCTCCACCCTGCACTCGTGAGGGCTTTCGCCGCTTGTTCGGTGGGGTTACCTTCGGTCGGTACAGCGGCGGGAGTTATAAGTGGTGTGGGCGGCCGGGGGCCCATGATCGCGGTGGCGTATACACCGAGCACCTCGTCTACGATTGTTGGCCGGTCGAGTGCAAGCGATAGGCTCTTGCGCACCTCGGTACGAGCGTACACCTGCTTCTCGCTTGGGTTAAAGAAGACGCCAAACACGCGCGCGTATGGTGCGGTGAGTGCTTGTTCGGTTACTACACCGTAGGCGCTCTCGAGGTCGCCGCTCGCGAGCGCGGTCGCAAGGTCCTCAGAACGTGGATAAAACGTAATATACAGTTTGTCGAGGTAGGGTCGGCCGAGAGCGTAGTGACGGTTCGCTTTTAAGGTCATGCTCTCGATCAGATTATCGGCCGTGAGCGATACATCGGTGACAACAAACGGCCCCGCACCTACCGGCTCTGTCTGGAGCTTAGTGAACGGGAATTGTTCATCGCTGACCGACTGCCAGAGGTGTCCGGGGAGTATGCCGAGAGTGGTAAGCGAGAGGAAGGGCGCATACGCTCGGCCGAGGGTAAAGCGGACGGTGCGTTCGTCGAGGGCGCTTACTTGTACACCTGACCAGTTGGCATACACCGGGCTCTTGATAGCAGGGTTCTGCGCTTCTTGTACGGTGTACACCACGTCTTGTGCGGTGAGGGGAGTGCCATCAGAGAATTTGAGATTCTCTCGGAGCGTGAAGGTGTACATCTTCCCGTCGGGAGAGATCTCGTACCGTTCGGCTAGCACCGGCACTAGCTCTCCAGAGCCGTCGAGGCCCATCAGGCCCGCGTGCGTGAGCATCGAGAGGTCGCGGTCAGCGTCAGAGAGTGCGAGGAGTGGGTTGATAAACCGCGGGCTCCCAATGATCCCCTCGTGGAGCGATCCACCATAGGCAGGTACGGTTATAAAGAGCTTGTTCTCGAGTGCGTAGACGTTTGCAAAGGCGGTGATGCCTACGAGTACTCCTAATGCATAGGCGATGCTGCGATCGCCGGGCGAGAGTGCGGCGATGCGCGCCTCAGTCTGGGTAATCAGCGGGAGAGTGAACGACCGGTTCAAGCGTTCTCGATACGGCGCGTACCATGCGCGCACCCGCTCAAGGAGGGTCATATCCCGCTTAGGAGAAAGTTTGCGAGTGCGCTAGCGACAAGGAGAACAGCGACCACGATTGTCGCAGTGAACAGAAACTTCTCAGCGCCTCTGCGCTTATAGAATGTTGACGCGAAATTGTCGGCTCCGAAGGCTCCTCCGAGGGTGGCGCCGCGTTGCTGCAACACGATACCAACAATAAGGAGTATAGAGAGTACAATCTGCGCGTAGGGCAATACTGATACGAATGCCTGCATGCTTGTTGGTGAGTATAGCACACGAGAGCCCGGGCGCGCAACGCGCCCGGGCTCAGCCTTCAGGGGAGGAGTGCGGCCGCAATGGCCGGCTGATCGGGCATTTGCGAGAAGCTGTACGCAGCGACCATACCCACCAGCGTAAGCTGGAGAGTGAGTGCCAAGACAGCTCTTCCGATCCCGTGCTCCAAGCGATCGTCATCTTCTGGCATAAGGCCCTCCTTACGGTGGCGTTCTTCCACTTGCTAGTATATAGCCCGCTGGGTATACTCCTCCCGTGGCCGCTCTGCGGCAGGTGCATAACTTATTCCTTTAAATAACTTGTTGTATCTATGGCGAAAAAACTTTCGCTCACGCCTCTTGGCGACCGTGTGGTGGTGCTCCCTGCTGAGAAGTCAGGGGAGAAGAAATTGCCTTCAGGCATTATCATCCCTGAGACCGTAGATAAAGAGAAACCAGCAGAGGGTGAGGTGGTTGCTATTGGCCCCGGCAAGTTTGACGACGGGGAGCGTGTCCCGATGCAAGTACAAGTGGGCGATCGGGTGATCTTTTCTAAATATGGGTATGACGAAGTGAAGGTAGAGGGTACCATCTACTACATCCTCTCCGAGTCAAGCATTCTCGGCATTATTAAATAAGTAATCGCAGCATGGCAAAACAACTCCTTTTTTCTGAAGACGCACGTAAGAGTATTGCTAAAGGCCTCTCACACGCGGCGCACGCGGTGAAGGTGACCTTGGGTCCCAAGGGGCGCAACGTGGTGATTGAGAAGTCGTACGGTGGCCCGCGCATTACGAACGACGGTGTCTCTATCGCCAAGGAGATTTCGCTCAAGGATCGGTTTGAGAATATGGGCGCCGAGATCGTGAAGGAGGTTGCAAGCAAGACGAATGATCATGCGGGCGACGGCACCACCACCTCGGTGGTACTCCTTGAGGCACTCGTGACCGAGGGTCTCGCGCATGTGCAGAAAGGGGCGAACGCGATGGGGATCCGCTCAGGAATGGAGAAGGCGAAGCTCGCGGCACTCGCCGAGCTTAAGAAGATGGCGAAGCCGATTAAGGGCAAGAGCGAGGTTAAGCAAGTTGCCGCGATCTCAGCAGAGAGCGAGGAGCTCGGCGAGATTATTGCGGCCGCGGTAGACAAGGTGGGTGCGCGCGGGGTGGTAACTGTTGAGGAGAGTCAGGGCATGGAGCTCTCCTATGACATTGTGGAGGGTCTGCAGATCGACAAGGGCTACGCGTCAGCCTATATGGTTACCAACACTGACCGCATGGAGGCAGAGGTTAAGGATGCGCAGATACTGATTACTGATAAGAAGGTGGGCAGTGTGCAGGAGATACTTCCACTCCTTGAGAAGGTGGTGCAGTCAGGCCGTAAGGAGCTCGTGATCATTGCCGACGACTTCGAGGCTGATGCGCTTTCGACTTTTATCGTGAACAAGCTCCGCGGTGCATTCAGCGTGCTCGCGGTGAAGGCTCCGGGCTATGGCGATCGTAAGAAGGATATGCTCCAAGATATTGCGACCGTCGTAGGTGCGCAGGTGATCAGTAACGAGCTCGGTATGACCTTCGAGAGCGCCGGCCTCTCGGTACTGGGTAAGGCTGCCCGGGTGGTGGCAACCAAAGATGCCACGACGATCGTGGGCGGCAAGGGCAAGAAGGCTGAGATTGCCGATCGCATCGCCCAGCTTACCAAGCAAGCAGAACTCACCGATTCGAAGTTCGATAAGGAGAAGCTTGAGGAGCGTATTGCCAAGATGAGTGGTGGTGTGGCAGTGATCTCGGTGGGGGCGGCGACCGAGACCGAAATGAAATATCTGAAAGACAAGATCGATGATGCGGTCAAGGCGACCAAAGCCTCGATCGAAGAGGGCATCATCCCAGGTGGTGGTACCGCGCTCGTGAAGATAGCGAAGAAGCTTGCGGGGCACCTGCCTGCGCAGGCAGGTGAGAGCAAGATGACCGCCGACGAGAAGACGGGCTTCGATATTGTGGTGCGTGCACTCGAGATGCCGCTCGCACAGATCGTGATCAACGCCGGTAAGGACGATGCGAGCGCAATTGTCGCCAAGGTGCAGAGCGGTAAGGCCACCGCGGGCTACGATGCGCAGAATGATGAGGTGATCGACGACATGCTCGAGGCGGGTATTGTTGATCCGGCCAAGATGCCGCGCATGGCGCTCGAGAACGCGATCTCAGCCGCAGCGATTCTGCTCACCACTGAGGTGGCAATTGCCGATATCCCAGAACCAAAGCCAGCCGCACCAGCGGGTGGCATGGAGGGGATGTACTAATTCTGAGTAGAAAAATAAAAACGCCCCGAGGGGCGTTTTTATTTTTCTACCTTCTCGTTGAAGGCGATCACGCGCCAGCCCCGGGTACGGTTCCAGAAGAGGAGGGGATTAAACTCGACGATGGTAACCGCCGCGTTGTCAGAGAAGTTGAAGAATGAGACCTTAACAAAATCTTTGGCGTGGAGATGTTCGCGGTGGAGCAGGTACGCGAGGAAGATCTTGAGGAACACGTGGTGAGTCACGATCGCGGTCTTGTGGTGGCCCTGGCGGGCGAGCAGGGTGAGCGCCTCCCGTGCGCGCTTTTTCAAATCAAGAAAATTCTCCTCATCAGAGTAGCGGTAGTCATCGGGGTGGTAGGCAAGCTCGATCTGTTCGATGATTGAGCGCACCTCGGGGAGGTCGCGGTGCTTGCCGATGATCTCTGAGGGGTTGCGGCGCTCAGCGAGTACCGAGGAGTAGAGGATCGGCACGTGGAGCGACTCGTTGATAAGCTCGGAGGTCTCCTTCGCACGCTCGTAGGGGCTCGAGATGATCTGCCGTATACGGAACTGCTTGAGGTGCTTGCCGACTTCTTGGGCTTGCTTACGGCCCTCCGGGGAGAGCTTACCCTCGGCACCCTGGCGGATGTGTTGGGCATTTAGAATGGTCTCGCCGTGGCGCACGATATAGAAGCGGCGGGGGCGCACCCACCATGCGGCCATAAGTACAATGGCCACGCCGCCAAGAAAGACGAGGACCTCGAGAGGGAGTGCTGGCATACCTGACAGTATAGTCGAGAGGGCCGATACGTGGGTGGCAAGGTTTTACACAGCCTCTCTATCAGGCTGCTTTTTATACCGCATACTTACGAACAGCGGACCCGCCGCGTTATTAATCTTATTCTAAGGCATGAAGTCACTTCATACGGTTGCGTTCTTTCTAGTCATTATTGGTGGTTTGAACTGGGGGCTCATCGGCCTCTCAGCGCTCGCTAATGATGGCATGATGGGCGGTGGCAATGTGGTTACTATGCTCCTCGGCTCGTACCCAATGGTAGAGAGTCTTGTGTATGTGTTGGTCGGCTTGAGTGCGCTCAAGCTCGTGCTCTCACACAAGAAGGATTGCAAGCAGTGCATGTAAGCGATCGTTCGTAAGAACACGCAACACACCGGCCCCTTGCGGGGCCGGTGTGTTGCGTTGGCGGAGGGGGAGGGATTCGAACCCTCGATACGGTATTACCCGTATAGCGAGTTAGCAACCCGCCGCACTAGGCCTCTATGCGACCCCTCCGTATAGCGGCCAGAATATCAAATTTAATGTGCGAAGGCGAGTGGGCAGCAGTCTTGATATACTCAGTACATGGAGTCAGATTATGTGGGCAATGTTATAGTCATCGGAATAGTGGTGGCGGTAGGTTACTTATTCCTCTTTTCGCGGGACGGGAAGCGATTTTTTGAACAAGAGACCAAGAAATTACAACAGGAGTCGACCGAGGCTCTAGAGAAGAAAAAACATACCCTTGAACGCACAAGGCAGCAGAGTGTGGTGTTCGGGGTTATTGCGGTGGGTACGCTTGTCGCTGGTAATATGTTTGCCTTTATAAAATGGCTCGCACCCGGGTATGAATTTTTTGAATGGGCTATAGCACTTAGAGTCAGCCAAGATGACGGAGGTTTCTTTGTCTACGAGTGGTCCATTCCCGCGTTCATCGCCGTTTTTTCTTTGTATGCATTCTTGAGCACATCGACAATAATTAAAAATATAGAACACGTCCTCTCGGTAAGGCGTCATCGCACGAGTGATCAGATCAGTGCGCCAACGCAATAGGAATAATCTTAACCGCACTTGCTGCGGCGAGTGCGTCTGTGGCGGCTTGGAGGGTCGCGCCGGTGGTGACCACATCATCAACCAGAATATAAGTATGATCGGGGTCGAGGGGGTGCGCGGCGCGGAACGCGCCGCGCATATTCTGCTCGCGCTCGCTGCGCGGTAGGCCTACTTGCGTGCTCGTCTCGCGCGTGCGCTCGAGGAGTGTGGTGTCGAGCGGTAGCGCGAGCTCTGGCGCTACGCGCCGCAACACCTCGGCGACTTGGTTGTACCCGCGGCTTTGCTGGCGCTCAGTTCCAAGGGGTATGGGTATAAGGGTTGCGGTGTCGTGGCGGCCAAGCTCTTCTGCATCACGTAGGTACTCCGAGAGTGCTGCAGCAAGGAGGGTAAACGCGTGCTCGCTCCCGCGATACTTGGCCTCGTGGAGTGTGGCGCGCACGCAGGGGTCGGAGAATGAGCAGAGCGCAATAGTCGCGGGCCGCGTGTATTCGACAAGCCGCGGGTTGAGCTGGTGGAGGAACGTGTCGACCGAGAGATCGCGCACGATCGCCTCGTCAGAGCGGGGCGGGAAGAGCAGGTCGAGCAAGCGCCACATGGTAGTATTCTCTCATGGGATTTGAATCAGCCCCACGGAAACTAAGAGAGTCCTCGCAAGAGAAGTCAGTAGATCCTGCTGAAGTGCTCTCGGTGCTTGAGAAATTGCGGCGCATGACTAATCGAACCAAAGCGGTGCTTGGCGCAGCGGCACTAAGCTCGGCACTTGTCGCGCCAGCAGAGGCTTCGTGGTTTGACGGGGGGTCGACCGTGACGAGAGGAGAGGGCGTCAAGCACGTGACAGATGAGGGGCACGGTTTTCAGTCGCTCCACCAGCAAGACGGCGTTACTTGGCGCATCGAATATGTGCCACAAGAAAAAGACGGTGATGAGTTTCTCGCTGAGCGCCTGGTCAAGATTGTGGATTCGACGGGAGAGCGTACCGTGTTGGGGGAGTATGACAATCTGTATGATGCTGCGCGTGGCGCGTCATTGTTACCCGATCTTCCGCCAGAGGTTCGGATACAGATGGAGGCGGATGCGGCGCCTCTGCTTGCAGAAAAGAAACGTCAGGCGAAACTTCGGGCGGAGGGTCTTATGGCCCCAGACGGAGAGTCTCCAAAGTGATACGGGCTATAGAGTGCCAATTGAGCGAGCGGGCGTGATACTATTTTGGCATGTCGTTCTTTAGTGATCTGGTCGTACAAAAGCCACAGAGTGTGGTGGGGATCGATATTGGCTCCTCATCCCTTAAGGTGGTGCAGCTTAAGCGTGATCACGGCAAGGCGGTGCTCGAGACCTACGGCGAGCTCGCGCTCGGCCCCTATGGGGGTGCCGAGGTAGGGCAGGCCACCAACCTATCGGCAGAGCAGATCACGGAGACACTCAAGGATTTGCTCCGTGAGGCGAAGGTTACCACCAAGAGCTGCGCGCTCTCGATACCGTACGCACGCTCGCTGCTCACACTGGTTACCCTCCCGTATCGAGCCGACCCGAAGGAGCAGAAGACGGTGATTGAGCTTGAGGCGCGTAAGTATATCCCTGTGCCCACGAGCGAGGTGCAGCTTGATTGGTTTATCGTGCCCGACATTGAGCCGAATAAGGCTCCGACACAGAAAGATACGGTGCAGGTGCTCTTGGTGGCCGTACATAACGACGAGCTCAAGCTCTTGCAGAGCATTGTGGCGGGCGCCGGGCTCGCAGCCAGCTTCTATGAGATCGAGATATTTAGCACGATCCGCGCGGTGGTGCGCGAGCCGCTCAAGGCGGTGATGGTGCTTGATGTGGGCGCCGCTACCACCAAGGCATATATCGTAGAGCGGGGGATTGTCGCGCTCTCGCATGCGATCAGCGCAGGGAGCCAAGACATGACTCGCACGCTCGCGACCTCTAAGAACCTGTCCATCGCGAGCGCCGAGTCGCTTAAGAAACGAGAGGGTCTTGCGGGCATAAGCCAAGAGACGCCGGAGCTCGTCTTTACCCGTATTTTTTCCGAAGCACATCGCGTGCTGCTCCAGTACGAGACCTCGCATCACAAGCCGGTGAGCGCGATCGTGCTCACGGGCGGTGGCGGCGTTACTAAAGAGCTCAAGACCTACGCGCAGAGCTTCTTCTCGATCGATGTGCAGGTGGGCGATCCGTTCGCCAAGACCGAGGCGCCGGCATTCATGCGCAGTGTGCTCGAGCAGATCGGTCCTGAGTTTGCCGTTGCGGTGGGGCTTGCACTCCGCAAGCTCGACGAAACATAAACTTGTACACAGAGGTGGTGCGGCGTGCTTGCGTGCTAGTTTATACTAAGTAAAAATGGCCCTTCCTCCGACTATACCTACCTCTTTTGTTCCTCCTTCTCCTGCGGCAGCGCGGCAGCGGTATCGCTTCGACTTCGGGAATGTGTTTGCGGTGTTTGCGTATGGCCTGCTCTTGGTCATGCTGGGTATGGCAGTGGCTGTGTTTCTCTATGCCGGCATACTCGATGGACAGAAGGCCTCTAAGGATGTCGAGCTTACCAAGGCACTCGGAGAGCTGAATAAAGAACGAGCAGAGAGTTTCGTGATACTTGAGAGCCAGCTCTCGGCCGGCCAACAGCTCCTCAATGAGCATGTCGCCTTCACCGGATTTTTCGAGGTGGTTGAGACGCTTCTGCCCTCCACGGTGCGTTTCTCGACACTCCGACTCTCTATTATCGATGAGAACAGTGCCACGATCGAGGCCGCAGGTATCGCCAAGACCTTCAATGCCTTGGCAGCCGCCTCCGCCAGTTTGGCGGGTGACGGGCGTATCCGCGACGCCATCTTCTCGCGTATTTCAGTGAATAAAGACAATACGGTTTCTTTTTCGCTCACCGCTAAGCTCAAGCCTGAGCTCATCATGTTTAGTGCTAGCGCAGCTCCTGAAGCGTCCTTGCCGGAGCCAGCGCCTGCGCCCGCTGAAGAGGGGGCACCCGTAACGCCATGATGAGCCGCCCTCTCTCGCTCTTGGTCTTCTTGCTGGCACTCGGTGTCTTCTTTGGGTATGTGCACCCTACATGGAATGGCAAGATTGCAGAAACAAAGCTCGCGATAGCGGCAAACGACGAAGCGCTGCTTGCCGCAAAAGCGTATCAGGCACGAGAAAACGAGCTCACCCAGAAGTACAATGCAATGAACAGCGAAAGTCTCGCCAAGCTCGACAACCTCCTGCCACGATCTGCAGACAATGTGGCGCTTATTCTCGCGCTGAAGGCGCTCGCCGATCGCTCGGGCTTAGCGCTCTCGAGCATCGATGTGTCAACACAACCTACGGGCGCCGAGACCGCGCAAGACTCCTTCGCACTCCGTACGGCAAATCCGGTCAACTCGATCGACCTCTCGCTCTCAGCGACCGGCACCTATAAGGGATTCCAGAGCTTCCTTGCGGGGATCGAGCGGAGCGAACGTCTGCTCGATGTAAAGAGTTTGACGGTTACTGGCTCAAACACGGGGCTCTACACCTATCAGATGAACCTGCGCCTCTACTGGCTCCGCTAGCACCTGTATGAAACCAAACCCAAACATCATCTTTATCATCCTCACGGCCTGTATTGTTGCGGCGGGTGCGTACTGGTATTTCTTCGTCGAGGTTTCTACCGAGCCCTCACTCACTACAAGTGAGATAGGTAATATGGCAGAAGTGCAGTTTCAGGCGTTGGTAACTCAGCTGCCACGAGATTTCAGCACCCAGATTTTTAATGATCCAGAGTTTCAGGCACTCCAAGACCTCACGACGGCGATCGCGCCCGAGCCGCCGGGACGTGTCGACCCCTTCGCGCCGCTTACGGGCGTGAGTGCTCAGCCATAATGAAGGATGAATTTTTTTGCCTCGCTTGTCGACAAAGGACTCTTAAGCGCCAGTGATCGGGCGGTTGTTGAAGCAGAGGTTGCCAAGTCGCGCTCCCTTGCGGAGGTACTCAAGGAGCATAATGTCGCGCTTGAGACGGCGCTCGCCACGCTCGGTAAGGACTACGGCCTGCCAGCTCGTATCTTAGGGGATCCGCCAGCAGCGGAGGTGGCGCTCAACTATATCCCGCTTACCTCGGCGCAACACTACGGGTTTGTACCACTCGCACTTGCGGACGGGGCACTCGAGGTGGGTATTATCGACCCAGACAATATCGAGGCGCTCGATGCGCTGCAGTTTATCTCAGGGCAGATCGGGTTACCGTACAAATTATTTTTGATCACGAAGGAGGATTTCGATCGGGTACTCGAGTCATACAAGAATATCTCAGGCGAGGTGGGGAAGGCGCTCTCAGAATTTGAGACCATTAACGCCCCTAAGGGCACGTTGGATACTAAGGAGGTAGATGCCCGCAAAGAGGCGATCGGTGCGGTGAGTGAGGCACTTAACCTCAGCCCGACTACCGGCGGGCTCAAGGAGGATGCTCCTGTGACTAAGATCGTCTCTACAATTCTGCGCTACGCGATCGATGGGCACTCTTCAGATATTCACATCGAGCCATCAGCGACCGAGACCCGCGTGCGCTTCCGTATGGACGGCGAGCTCCATACCTCGCTCAAGCTGCCGGGCAAGGTACATGAGGCGGTGGTCGCGCGTATCAAGATCCTCGCGAAGCTGCGTCTTGATGAGAAGCGTAAGCCACAAGACGGGCGCTTCTCGGCTACGGTCGACAAACGCCGCATCGATTTCCGTGTCTCGACCTTCCCGACTGAGTATGGCGAGAAGATGGAGATGCGTATCCTCGATCAGTCAGCCACCACAGCGACACTCGAGTCGATCGGATTCAATGGGGAACAGTTGACGCAAATTCGCACCATGATGAAGGCGCCCTACGGTATTCTCTTGCTCGCGGGCCCTACCGGCAGCGGTAAGTCGACCACACTTTTCGCCATGCTCTCTGAGATGGACCGAGAGACCGCCAACGTGGTCTCACTCGAAGATCCAGTCGAGTATCAGATCCCCGGCGTGTCGCAGAGCCAGGTGCGCCCCGAGATCGACTACACCTTCGCTAATGGCTTGCGCTCAATTCTCCGCCAGGACCCCGATGTGATCATGGTCGGCGAGATCCGCGACAAAGAGACGGCGGCGCTCGCCGTGCAGGCGGCTTTGACGGGCCACCTCGTGCTCTCGACGATCCATACTAATAGCGCCGCAGGCGCTATCCCGCGTCTCGTGGATATGGGTATCGACCCATTCCTCGTTGCGCCCACACTGATCGGTGTAGTGGGGCAGCGGTTGGTTAAAAAGCTCTGCCCGGGCGCGGGTAAGCCGTTCCCGATCTCTACCAGCATGCGCGCGCTTCTTGATCGACAATTTGAGGACCTGCCCGAGGAGCACAAGAAGAAGCTCCCGCCCTTCAAGGAGTTTTATCATCCCGCGCCGACACCCGAGTGTCCGACTGGGGTCCGTGGTCGGGTGGGTGTCTTCGAAATGCTGGTAATGAACAAAGAACTCGAGCAGGTACTCCTTAAGGAGCCAGTAGAGGAGGCGGTGTATGCGGCTGCGCGTAAGGGCGGCTTCATTACTATGCGTGAGCACGCGATCATAAAGGCGCTCAAGGCCGAGATCGCTTTCGAGGAGATCAACACCCTGGGGGGAGGGGAGCTTTTCCCCGAGCTTGCAGAGGCCTAAGTAGGCATACGGTATACTAGAGCATATGGCTTATCGCATCTACCTGGTTGACGACGATCGTTTCTTGCTCGATTTGTACATGGTTAAGTTTAAAAATGCGGGCCACGAGGTGACCGCGTTTAATAGTGGGCAGGAGCTCCTCGATGCACTGAAGAAGCCAGACGTCCCCACGCCTGATGCCATACTGCTCGATATCATCATGCCGGGACTGAGCGGCCTCGAGGTACTTGAGGCCATACGGAAGGAGAGCTTAGTACCGACCGCTAAGCTCATTGTGCTCTCGAACCAGGGTCTCGACGCCGATATCGAGAAGGCCAAGCAGTACAAGGTCGACGGCTACATCATCAAAGCATCAGCCATTCCCTCAGAAGTGCTTGCCGAGACGTTGCGCATCGTCGCAGGGCAGGCACCTGCCGCATAAGCTATGGCTGCCGACAAACGTCTCGAAGACCTGCTCGAAGTGGTGGTCACCCAAGGTGGCTCTGACCTACACATTTTTGCCGGCGGGGTGCCGGTGATCCGCGTTTCAGGTGCGCTGGTGCCGCTCTCTCGCTTCGCGCCCGTTACTGCCGCAGACGCTGAGGCGATGCTCCGCTCGATCGTGTCTGAGGATCGGTGGAAGGTCTTTGAGGAGCATCAGTCGATCGACCTTTCGTATGCGTATAAGAACGAGATGCGGTTCCGTGTAAACGGGTACCGGGTACAGGGCGCGATCGCTATCGCTATGCGCCTCATCCCGCATGCGATCCGCACCTTTACCGAGCTCAGTCTGCCGCCGATCCTCGAGGTATTTACGCAGCGCGCTCAAGGGTTCTTTATCGCGGTGGGGCCGGTGGGGCATGGTAAGTCCACCACACTTGCGACCATGATCAATCGCATCAATGAGACGCAGAGCAAGCATATTATTACGATCGAGGATCCGGTAGAGTATCTCTTCACTCCCAACAAATCGATTATTCATCAGCGCGAGGTGTATATCGATACTCCCAGCTTCGGCGCCGCGCTCCAAGGCACCTTCCGCGAGGATGTCGACGTGATCATGGTGGGTGAGATGCGTGATTATGAGACGATCTCCTCAGCGGTTACTGCCGCCGAGACCGGGCACCTCGTCTACTCGACCCTCCATACCAACAACGCGGCGCAGACCATCGATCGCATTATCGACATGTTCCCGGCAGAACAGCAGGGCCAAGTGCGTGTGCAGCTCGCCGGGAGTCTTGCAGGCATTTTCTCTCAGCGGCTTATCCCACGTATTAAGGGCGGGCTTATCCCAGCGTACGAGCTTCTGATCAACAACAATGCGGTCAGTACGCTGATTCGCGATGCGCAGACCCATGAGATTAGCTCAGTGATCCAGACCTCCTCGCAGGAAGGTATGATCGATATGGATCGCATGCTCGCAGACCTGGTGCGTCGGGGCGAGGTGACGGTCGAGCATGCCTACGAGCATGCCATGGACCCGAAGACCTTTGAGCACTACCTCTAGCCATGCTCTTTGTCTATAAAGCGATCGATCAAGACGGACACGAGCGCGAGGGTACTATCGAGGCGCCAGCACAAGAGCTCGCGGTCTCGGCGCTTCAGCGGCGTAATCTTATTATCTCGCGTATCGAGCCAGCCAATGCACAGGGCTCACTCCTTACACGCCAGTTCCACCCTTTTCTCCACGTTTCAAATAAGGATATTGTCATCCTCTCGCGCCAGATCGCCACACTCTTTGAGGCACAGGTCTCGGCGCTGCGCGTCTTCCGCCTCTTGGCGGCCGAGGTAGACAACGAGGCGCTAGCCGAGATCCTGACCGCCATTGCGGACGATATACAGGGCGGGAGCCCCATGAGTCGTGCGCTCTCTCGGCACCCCAAGGTCTTTAGTGCGTATTATGTGAACATGGTGCGCGCAGGGGAGGAGTCGGGCAAACTCTCGATGACTTTCACGTACCTTGCAGACTACCTCGACCGCACCTACGAGGTGATGACCAAGGCGCAGAATGCGCTTATCTACCCAGCGTTTGTCGTGGCGGTGTTTGTGGGCGTTATGTCGCTTATGCTGACGCTCGTGATCCCCAACATCAGTGCGGTGCTGCTCGAGTCGGGGCAGGAGGTACCGATCTACACCACTATCGTGATTGGGTTCTCCAACTTCGCGGTGCAGTACGGGATCTTTATTGTGATTGCATTACTCGCCTTTGGCGCCTACCTCTGGCAATTTAGCAAGACCGAGAAGGGCAAGATGGTGCTCGACAGCTTTAAGATTTCGATCCCGTATGTGGGTGACCTCTACCAGAAGCTCTACCTCGCACGCATCACCGACAGCTTCTCTACGATGCTCCTCTCAGGAGTCGCCGTCGTTGAGGCCTTTGAGATTGCTGCGGCGACCGTGGGCAATGCCGCCTATGCGAACATCCTCCTCGAGGCCGAGCATGATGTGAAGGGTGGCGCCTCTATCTCAGACGCGCTTGCCAAGCACCCCGAGATCCCTGGGATCATGGTGGCTATGACCAAGGTGGGCGAGGAGACCGGCGAGCTCGGGCAGATCCTCACTACGCTTACTAAGTTCTATAACCGCGAGGTGGTAAATGCGGTGGATACACTGGTAGACCTGATCGAGCCGATTATGATCGTGCTCCTCGGCTTGGGTGTGGGTATCCTCATGACCGCCGTGCTCCTCCCGATCTACAACCTCGCCGCGGCCTTCTAGCCTGTTATACACAGCCAGGCTGCTTGACGCCCCTGGGCGCGGTACAATACAGGCATTAATCAAATAGAAAAAACTATGTCCACCACCCGTTCCCGAGGCTTTACCCTCATCGAATTGCTCGTCGTTATCGCCATTATTGGTATCTTGTCAGCGGTCGTGCTCGCTTCGCTTAGCACCGCGCGCCAAAAGGGCCAGAACGCCGCTATTCAGGCAAACCTCAAGACCATACAGACTCAGGCCGAGATTTATTATGGGAATGGGAATACTTATGGCACAGCAGGTACGTCTTGCACGGCTGCCGTATTTAGTGATACGACTATTCAGAACGCTATTGCATCGGCACAGAATGCAAACGGTGGTACGGGTCTGAGTTGCCACAACTCAACCACGAATTACGCCATTTCCTCTCCGATGGTTGGAGGAGGGCATTGGTGCGTAGACTCGTCGGGCTTTTCAGCCTCGACAAGCGCAGCGGTTTCGAGTACGAGCTGCTCGTAATGTGACCTTAACAACAAACGCCCCGGGGATATCTCGGGGCGTTTGTTGTTATACTACGTAACATGACCAAGAAATATACACGAGGGTTTACTCTCATGGAATTGCTCATTGTGCTGGCGCTCATTGGCATATTTGCGGCTATCGTTATCGCCTCGCTTAACACCTCGCGAACAAAAGCCGCAGATGCCGCTACGAAAGACGCACTCTCAAGCACCCGGTCCCAGGCTGAACTGCTCTACTCTGTCTCGGGCAGTTATGCGAACGTGTGTACGCAGAACCATGTCGTCAATGGGGTCAGATCTATTTATCCGCAGGTACAATCGGCCGCGACCGTGCAGGGAGGCCTTCCGGTAGACACAACGGCTGCAGAGGGCTCGTCTGAGAAGGTTACGTGTCATGCGGCTGCAGGCGGGTGGGCCGCCGCCGCTCCCCTTAAGAAGGGGGGCTTCTTCTGTGTTGATTGGAAGGGAGCGGCTATGGAGACTGCGACGCCACTCGGAAACGCCGCTACCACGTGTTCGTAGGCATGGTTGCTTCGTTTACTTTCTTTTGTCTCGGGGCGATCTGTGCGAGCTTTGTGGGGGTGGCGAGTGCGCGACTTAATACCGGCCATAGTATTGTGCGCGGCCGCTCGCGGTGCGACGTGTGCGACACACATATCCCGCCGATCATGCTCGTGCCAGTGCTCTCGTACCTCTTCTCTGGTGGGCGTGCGCGGTGTTGCGGCTCGCAGCTCGCATTGTGGTCCCCAGCCACTGAGCTCCTGCTTGGCCTCCTGTTTGTACAGGGTTACATGAAGCTTGGGTTTGGATTTGAGCTCCTACTCCTACTCGCAGCTCTCTGTGTACTGCTCGCGCTCGTACTCTACGATCTCCAGCATCAGATCTTACCCCCAGTATTGCTCTACAGCTTCGTGGCGCTTGCTACGGTGTTCGGATTCTTCACGAGCACGAGTAGGGAGGCATTCCAGACGACATTTCTTGTGGCGCTTGGGGTCGGGCTCTTCTTCCTCGTTCTCCACTATGGCTCGCGGGGCAGGGCAATGGGCTTCGCCGATGCGCCGCTCGCCTTTGGTCTTGCTACCCTTGTGGGGAGCGAGCTTGCCTTCGCTGGCTTGGCCTACTCCTTCTGGATCGGGTCGGTAGTAGGGATAACTATTTTGCTCCGGCGCCCTAAGGGCTCTAGAATTGGGATAGAGGTGCCGTTCGCGCCCTTCCTTGCTGCCGGCTTCCTTCTCGCATACTTCTTTATCCCATGGAATCCTCTTGCTCTACTCGCGCCCCTATAGCCCGCCCGTCGGTAGTGTGGTCGCGTGGCGTTACGCTTGTGGAGCTCTTGGTGGTGCTCGGCATCATATTGATACTCTCGTTGGTAGTGATCACAAGCCATGCGAATTTTAATAAAACAATTCTGCTCACGAGTACTGCCTACGACGTGGCGCTCACTATACGATCTGCGCAGGCCTACGGATTGGGTACGCGATCCGAAGAGACGATTGCCTCAGGGGGTTCAAATTTTGGGTACGGGGTGCACTTTGATTACGATTCGAATCAATTCATATTGTTTGCTGATACGGAGCTGCCATCAGCAACAAATTGCCATGGACAAGGCCCCGTCGGTGCTGATGCGCCTGATGCCATACGAGGGAACTGTGTGTATAACAGTGGAGTCGACACTATTATCCGTACCTATCAACTTGGGAACGGTATGAAGATCCAGTCAGTATCGATCTACCCGTCGCCTACTACCTGGAGAAATTACACGAATGTAGATGTTGTTTTTTCTCGACCAAACACGAGAGCCTTTTTTGCTGCAAATAAGAGCTATCGTCTGAATACTACCAAAGCACGATTGACACTCAGTTCTCCACAAGGGACCCTGAGTTACGTTTGTATAAATCTGACAGGGGAGATCCGTGTGGCAAATACCGACACATGTTAAACTCCCGCTCCAGAGGTTTTTCTCTAGTCGAGCTCATGGTGGCGGTGGGGCTCTTCTCCACAGTGATGACGCTCGCAACGGGTGCATATCTGCTGATGATCAATGTAAACCGAGAAACCCAAGCGGTGACCACAGGTATCAATAACCTCTCTTACGCGCTCGAGTTTATGAGCCGCAATACCATGACGGGCCGTACCTATCGCTGTGGTGGAGCTACAAGCGGAGTAAGTACAACCTTCTCATTTAGGGATGCGACCGGACAGGATGTGCAGTACCAGCTTGCGGGCGGTGCTATACAAGAGTCCATTAATAATGGAGCGTGGGCAACTATCACCGAGCCGAGTGTGGTGGTCGATGGGCTCACTTTCGCCTGCGAGGGGGGTGGCTCAAGGGCACAAGACGCGATCCAAGCCAATGTGCGAATCAATGCCTATGGGCACGTGATCGCTGGTCCCGGAGGTGGGAGGCAGCGTGACTTCGCCGTGCAGACACTGGTGACCATGCGAAATCCCGATCTATGAGCAAACACACCCGCGGCTTTACGCTCTTAGAAGCATTGGTGGCGATCTCAATGGTCGCAGTGGCTACGGGAGCACCGCTCTATGGTGCGAGCCGTGCACTTATCACCGCAAACATTTCTAAAGATCGCCTGACCGCCTCGTACCTCGCCCAAGAGGGAATCGAGTATGTGCGTAAGGTTCGAGACAATAGTTACCTCGCGGTGTACGTTGATCCGTATGACAAGCTTAATCAGGCTTGGACAGGGCTGGCTACATCATTCACTGCATCGACCATATACAGCAATTGCAACACTGCAAACGATTACTGCACGATCGACACGGTGGCTAACAATCCGCCACAACGCTATAGCTCAAAAGGTGCGGTCCCGGTGTTGTATACCAACGCCGCAAAACAGTACACGCAATCAAGTGCGGGCGGCAACACGCCGACGCTGTTCAAGCGGTGGATACAAATAGAACCAATCACGGGGCGAGAGGAGGTGCGGGTTACCTCAACGGTCGAGTGGCAGTACAAGGGTGCTACGTACTCGGTGGTGCTCGTCGATAATCTCACGTCATGGAAATAAAGACATCACAACAAGGGCCCGTCTCGCCTCGCTCGCGCGAGGCCGGATTCGCGCTGCTGGTCGCCGTCATCTTTGTCTCGGTGATGCTCTCCTTCGCGCTCCTTATTGGTACGCTCGCGTACAAGCAGGCGGCACTTGCGAACGTGACCATACAATCACAGTACGCACTCTATGCGGCTGATGCGGCACTCGAGTGTGCGCTTGAGAAGGATCGTGATGGTACTAATCCGTTTGCATACGACGCCACGAGTGTTCCCGCGCTGGTATGCAACGGTGATTCGCCGGTTGCGGGAGTGCGGAGTTATCTCACCTCGCCTGCAAATACGGCTGTGTACACCTACCGTATGCCGCTTAACTCTCGATGTGCCGACGTGGTCATATATAAATATGAGACTCAGCAAACACATGGTACGGGAAAATATAAGACCTACGTGTTCTCGCAGGGGTACAGTGTTGCGTGCGACAAGCTTGGTGCGGGGCAGAGCCGTTTCTACGCGGCCCGAGGCCTCCGTATGCGGTATTAGAGGCTGGGGTATAGTAGTGGCATGAACGTGCCTAAGAAGGTCCATGACCGCGCAGATAAGCTGCGAGCGCTGCTCGAGCGCCACGCGCACCAGTACTATACGCTCGATGCGCCCGAGATCTCTGACAGCGCCTACGACGCGCTCCATCGAGAGCTCAAGGAGCTCGAGGAGCAGTATCCTGAGCTTGCAGGCGATGCATCGATCACGCGGCGGGTGGTGGGCGAGGCGCTCCCGTTTCTTAAGAAAGTACAGCATGCGGTACCGCAATGGTCCTTTAACGATGCGTTTACTGAAGAAGAAGTACGTGCATTTGATGCACGGGTGCGTAAGCTCACGGGTACGGTGCCCACGTATGATCTAGAGCTCAAGATCGACGGGCTCAAGATAGTCCTTACCTATGAGCGGGGGCAGCTCGTGTGTGCTGCAACACGCGGCGATGGTGTGGTGGGAGAAGACGTTACCCACAACGTACGGACTATCGCCGAGGTGCCCGAGACGCTGCTCCGACCGATTGATCTTATTGCTGAAGGAGAGATATATCTCACGCGCTCAGGATTTGAGAAGTTAAATAAAGAGCGGGAAAAGAGGGGCGAGCCGCTCTTCGCTAATCCACGCAATGCTGCGGCCGGGTCGATCCGCCAGCTCGATCCTGCTATTGCGGCCGCTCGGCCGCTCGGCGCCTTTATATACGACGTGGCGCGCTCGAGTGAGGCGCTGCCCGAGACGCAGACCGAGGAGATCGAATACCTGAAGACGCTCGGGCTACCAGTGAATCCTGAACACCGTCACGCTCGCTCGCTCGAGGAGGTGGCCACGTATTATCAAAAATGGAACTCTGAGCGAGAGCGGGTGGATTATCAGCTTGATGGGGTGGTGATCAAGGTAGAGAGCGTGCGCGAACAGGAGCTGCTTGGCTATACCGGCAAGGCACCGCGCTTCGCGATCGCCTACAAATTCCCCGCGGAGCAGGTGCAGACTATCGTCGAGGATATTACCCTCCAGGTGGGCCGCACGGGCAAGCTTACGCCTGTGGCGCACCTGCGCCCGGTACTTGTGGCGGGTAGCACGGTTGCGCGCGCAACGCTCCACAACGAGGATTTCATCACGAGTAAGGATATTCGCATCGGCGATAC
>JACCDR010829627.1_pt1 | contig 24160 bp, 20 predicted proteins | sample 7446431 | NCBI WGS metagenome assembly JACCDR01 (sample SAMN15323443, study PRJNA562643) | freshwater metagenome | isolation source: river surface water | place: USA:Blue River Watershed | collected 2017-08-17 | reverse complement strand
TTTGCATAGTATTAATATACTAACATGCGCTATAATATTGGGACATGGCAGAAACGCAGATAAGTCGACTAGGTCGCTACGGGAGGCAGGCTCTGCTCTTTTTACTAATCTCCCTTTTTATTGCTCTAATCTCTTTCATTACCTGGACTAGAGGTTTAGTAGAAGAGCCGACACTCAACATTCAGGTTTCGACAAAGGACAGTGAGACTCCCGATGTCCCGCCTTTCCCGTTTGGAGTAGACGTAAGGAGCAAGGAGATTGTTGAGAGACAGGATCTCCTACCTTATATCGAAGAGAATCTGGAAGAACATATCGAAATGGCCAGTAGGCCAAACCTACTTGATCGTCTTCTAGCTTCACTAGTACAGTTTGACTGGTATCAGAATTTAGCTTCACCGGTAAGTCGAATTCTGGTTATCTATCCCGGTGAGCGTAAAGAAGAAGTCGCTAAGAACTTTGCCGGAATCCTCCGCTGGGACAAGGTAGAGAAACAAGAATTCTTAAATCTAATCGCTAGCACCACACCCACTTTAAGTGATGGCAATTTCTTCCCCGGTCGCTACACCGTCGCTAAGGAAGCCACGCCAGAAGAAGTAGCTAGAGCGGTAGAGGATCGCTTCCAAACTGAGATCATTACCCGCTACACTGATGAGGTAGCAAAGGCAGTTCCTCTTAAAGAAGCCATGATCATCGCTTCGTTACTAGAGCGTGAAGCCTACGATTTTGAAGATATGCGTCATATTTCCGGAATTATTTGGAACCGCTTGTTTGTTGATATGCCACTCCAGTTGGATGCAACACTTCAGTACGCCAAGGGTAGTAAGTTAAGTGAAACAAAGTGGTGGCCCAAGGTTCTGCCTCAAGATAAATATATAAAATCTCCTTTCAATACTTATTCCAACAAAGGACTACCTCCCGAACCAATCGCTAACGTCTCGGTAGCCGCGGTAGTGGCCGCTATCAATCCAAAAAATACCGAATGCATGTTCTACTTCCATGATACTAAGGGCAGATTCTACTGTTCCCTTACTTACAAAGACCATGTAGCGAAATTGAAAGAGATATACGGTCGAGGTAAATAAATGAAAAGAGGCGCCGCGAAGTCATTACTGACTCCGGGCGCCCCGTGCTTCTTCCTTGATTCTTCTGTGAATCTCCGAGACTGGTAGACAAGTCTCGCTGGTCCGGACGTGAGCACTCCCGTCAATTGCATTCATGACGGTAGATATTTCATAGCCAGAACGGCAGGGTTTGCGCACCGAGGTTGCGTCGCGATGTTTCATCATCGCTTCAATAAACCCCGGAGGACCTTTTACGTAGCCTCCACTACTGTTGTTTATGAGGCATCCTTGCAGTATCAACAACAGCGGGAGGAGGCAAAGTTTCGGAATCACTTACGCGATTCCGAACCGAGGCAGTCGCCACGTTTCACTCCTGAGCGGTAAATATCGACATGTAGACCTCGACTCGTGGTCCGGTTCACCGTCGTATCAAGATCGTAGTTATGCGCAAGAAGGTCTCCCTCGCCCGGCTTACCACAACCTTTGTGCTCATCCTCACGCTCAGCAAGGTATTCTGCAAGATCAAGCGTCTTCCCTGCCAGTGCCCGCTCGCTTTGGATCTCTTGAAGGGAATTTGCCCCCATCGATCCGCAGCCAGTCAAAGCCAACAAGGCCATCGAAAGACACACACTACGTATTTTCATGATCTTTGCCCTCCTTTGGGCAAGTTGTCTGCCTGAGATAATATCACAATTTATAAGAAATGTCAAAGTTTTTCCGCTTTTTTGTATTTATATATACAAAAACAGCCTATGGGCTGTTTTCATCACCTAACCTTGCTTATACCCCTTCCCGACCAAGATTTTCTACCTCTTTTAGCCACTTTTCGCGGACTTTTTCGTCAACTCTTTCGCAGGGTCCATAGGAACTAACATCGGTTCTGATTCCCGCAAATTCGAGGATTCCGTATTGAATTTCATTGGTATAGTCGCCGAACTGCCACCAGGTTTTGAAGGGGCTATGTGAACCAGAAAGGATGATTACTCTACCAGTCTTCCCTTTCAAGTGTTGTTCGATCTTCTTGGTTTCTTTATTAAAATTAAAAGCAAAGCCTGGTAGCCAAAAGCGGTCAAATAGTCCTTTAAGGATAGCTGGCATTGTACACCACCAGTTTGGGTAGATTATGACGATATGATCAGCCGCCCTAAACTTATCTTGCAGAGTAAGGAGGTCGGGTTCTAGGTGTTGGATTTCTTTGTACCCTTTATGAAGGATAGGGTCGAAATTTAATTCGCCAATATTTACACGCTCGACCGTGTGACCGACATCTTCAGCTCCTGCTTGATAATGATCAGCTACCATACCCGAGTATGACTCTTTATCTGGGTGTCCGCAAAGAACTAAAATCTTTTTTGTTTTCTCCATGTTGCTAAAGTATAACAGGTACTATAGAAGTAGGGGTAAAGACCCTGTGGTTAACGTCTAATCGACCCATTGGGGTTAAACTTTCCCTGAACACCCATCTGCATTTTTGCTAGTTGCTCTTTCATCTCGGGACTCATTACTGAGAGAATTTCTCTTTGATACTTTGGTAGTACCTTCGTAGCGGCGGCCATTTGGTTGTTACCATTCTTTTTCAGTTCATCTTGCATCTCTTTGGCAATTTTTTCGAAGAGCTCGGGATCCTTTTCGAGCATAGCCATGATCATTTCCCGTTGCTCGGGTGGTGCATCCTTCATTTGTTTTTCTAAGACCTTTTTTAAAGCAAATTGTTTTAATTTTCCAAACATAGTGCGGCTATTTTAGCACGACTCCAGGATAAAATGGCAAAAAATATACTGTAGACAACAGGCTAAATTAATGTTAGAAATAAACGTTATTAACTAAGTTTAGTTATGTTAGAAAAATTGTTAGCGGTTGCGAAAAAACGCAAGATTTATTTATTAGTTGCTCTTATTATAATCATTGCCGTATTAATAGCAGGAAGTGATGAGAAGGAAGAAGAAACAAAGCGAGTTCTTCGGCCGGTTGCACTGACTTCACTCCTTGAAATACAAGGCAAATTTGATCTCAATTGGCTTGGGAATGTGCGCGCTGTATCAGACATCACTCTCTTGAGCGAAGCTGATGGTGTTGTAACTTCAGTACCAACTACCCTTGGTCAAAAGGTCTCGGCTGGGCAAGTGATTGCTGTCTTAGAAAACAGTCGAGAGCGTGCCGCCCTACTGCAGGCCGAAGGCGCCTATGAAGCAGCTCTCGCTACCGAGAAACAAGGAGGTGTCTCACTTGAGGAAGCTAAGCGTGATCTAGAAAAAGCGAAAGCCTCTGCTCGCATCGCTCACGAAAGCGTAAGAACGACCATAACTAACACCCTCTCCACCTATCTCGATCAGTTCTATGCTAACGAGAATTCCAGTCAAGCTTCACTACGCATCACGACTCCACTTCCGACCGCAACCGTTAACGCCGAGCGTGTCTACTTCGGTCAGCTAATTTCCTCCTGGACTAGTTTAAGCGAGACGGCTGATGTTGCTGCAATCGACAAAACTCTAGAGGAGGCAAAAACTGAACTAGAGAGACTAGTGTCTCTCGTTGATACCTTCCATGAGGCTGTAGCGATGCCGAGAAATAACTACGTTGATAGTGAAGTTGTAGCGATACAAAGTAACTTAAGTACCGGCAGAGCGACACTTCTAGCTGCGATCGCCACCCTTAACGACGAACGTCAAACCTTATCAGCTAGCCGCGACGACCTTGCGCGAGCGAACATTTCTTCAGGCAGTACGGGAGACACCCTAACCGACGCTCAGGTAAAACAAGCTTTAGGATCACTGCGACAAGCGCAGTCAGCCTTAGCTAAAACAATTATCCGAACGCCGATAAGCGGCACTATCAATAGTCTCACACCAAAAGTTGGTACTCGACTTAACAATCTAGCGGAAGTGGCACGCATTGCCAGTAACGACAGCTTAGAGGTGGTAATCTACCTTAGTGAAGATGATCGAAATCACCTTACTGAAGGACAGTTAGTAATGATCGACGGTTCGGTTGAGGGTAAGGTGGTTATCATCACTGAAGCAATCAATACTAGCACCGGTAAAGTCGAAGCGAGAATTGAGCTACCAAAAGAGGCTTCCCTTACTAATGGTAAAAGTGTAAAGGTAACGCCAATCACCAAGACTGATACTCCAATTCGCAAAGAAGTTCCTTTGAGTTCAGTACGTTTTAACAACGAACAAGCTTTTATCTTAAAAGTCGAAAATGGGAAAGTGATTGAGAAACTCGTGACTGTTGGAGAACCTTTCGGCGGAAAAATCGTCATTACCTCAGACCTAGAGGATGGTGAGGAGTTCATTGAAGACGCCCGTGGTATCGCTATTGGGGAAGAAGTTGAAGTTAAATAATATGTGGGACTTTTTTATTGAGAAGCGTCGCTTCACCTACCTACTTATCCTCGCTCTCCTGGCTTTTGGCGCCTATAGTGTTGCCGTTATACCGAAGGAGTCAGCTCCTGAGGTACAGGTGCCAGTTGGAATCATTACCACCATTCTACCGGGTGCGCCGGCCGCGGAAGTCGAAAGTCTGGTAACAAACGAACTCGAGCGTGGTTTGTCTGGTAGCCTAAGTCGAGTAAAAAAGATTACCTCCACCTCGCGCGAAGGGGTATCAAGTGTCGTGGTTGAATTTACCGCTGAAGCCGATATCGACGAATCAATTGCTGACCTTAAAGATAAAGTTGATCAAATCAAACCCGAACTACCGGATGAGGCTGAAGAACCCCAGGTTAGTGAGGTAAGTTTTGTTGATCAACCGATTCTCACTATCGCCTTCTCTGGTGATAAAAGCGAAACCGAGTTTACCGCCCTGGCAAAACTTCTTGAAAATGAAATTGAGAAAGTATCGGGAGTGAGTAAGGTGGAAAGTAGTGGTGTACGAGATCAGGAAGTGACGGTTTTGGTTGACAAGGTTGCTTTAGAACAATTTTCTTTAACTATACTAGATGTAACAAACAGTCTTCGCAGTGTTGGTTCTACTCTACCGATCGGTCAAATTGTTACTGATAATATCGCCTATAACCTAATTCTAGATGATGGAATAGAACAACTGGAGACCATTAAGAATCTTGCAGTTGGCAGTAAGGGCAGACAACCCATTAGACTTAGAGAAGTGGCCAAGGTGGAAATTGGTCTTTCCCCTGCCAACACCTACTCACGTCTAAGTCTCGACGGAAACCCTTCTGCTCCCGCCTTTCAGTTAAATATTTTTAAGCAACGCGGTGGCGATATCACAAAACTAACAACTAACATCCACGACACAATTACTCGCTTGCAAAACGAAAACCGCCTACCAGGAATCTCCACCTACACGATCCAGGACGCTGGTGAAGAGATTAAGAAGGATTTGAACGGTCTAACTTTTTCCGGAATCCAAACTGTCTTTTTGGTTGTTATCGTCTTGATGCTAGCGATTGGTTGGCGGGAGGGACTGATTGCTGGTCTAGCGATCCCCCTTTCTTTCACGATTGGGTTTATTGGTCTTTACCTCTCTGGGAACACCATTAATTTTATAAGCCTTTTCGCCTTAATTCTCGGTATTGGTGTGTTGGTGGACTCGGGAATTGTGATTGTGGAGGGTATGAATCGACGAATGAGTGAAAGACCTGATGAATCAAAATTTCAAGTTGCCAAAGATGTCGTTCGTGAATTTGCTACCCCTTTGATTTCTGGGACCTTAACCACTGTCGCTATGTTTGTCGGCTTGTTTATTGTCTCAGGCGTAACCGGACAGTTTATCGCTGGTATACCTTTTACCTTGATCTTTATCCTCTTCGCCTCACTCTTGGTGGCTCTCGGCTTCCTTCCCCTCATCACCGCCAAACTGGTACGAACCCATGAAGCGAGCGAACTAGAGAAAGAACAAAATCGTCTCAACCAGAGACTTTTTGACTGGTACAAGGGTTTTATCGGTCGCATGATCGAAAGTCGCCAAAAGCAAAAGCGGTTCCTTATACTCTTAACGGTTGGCTTTATCAGTGCAATTTTACTTATTCCTTTAGGTTTAGTACGAGTTATTTTCTTCGAGTCATCTGACATGGAGTTTCTCTTCGTGGAAGTTACTGCCCCCGAAGGAACCACCAAAGAAAGAACCGATCTCCTCGTCCGTGCCGTGGAAGAAGAATTATACAAAGAAACGGATATGATTGAAGCCTTTGCTACAACAGTAGGCGGCGCTAGTCTCTTTACTAGTGGTGCGACAGGGGGAAAGTTAGCCAACATCTTTGTCGCCCTTAAGGATGATCGACCGCTAACCAGTCAAGAGTTTACTAAAAAACTCCGCGATGACTTCGCTGGCTTTGCCGGAGCAGAAGTAACTATCGTCGAACCTGACGAAGGACCTCCCACCGGAGCACCAATCTCGGTTAAACTTTTTGGGGAGAATCTTGAAACACTCAATACCGCTAGCTTGGCAGTACTCCAGGAACTAAAGGCCATGAATGACGTAGCTAACGCCAGCGCTAGTAACGATGACAGCAGTAATGAATTTGTCTTAGCTTTGGAGCACGACAAAATTGCCGCTTATGGACTAAACCCACGGGTAATTTCCGAAACCGCCCGCAGTATGATCTACGGTTCAACTGTTGCTACCGTTACCAACTTGGATCAGGCAATTGATATTGTGGTGCGACAAAATCTTAACCCTACAGAAGTTAATATCGAACGAGCTAACTACACTACTATCGATGAGGTACTACGCGCCACCATCACTACCCCACAAGGGCTTACTATTCCCCTATCTGACTTAGTGACTCTTTCTTTACGCGAAGCTAACAACGCAGTAGTGCACGAGAATGGTAAGCGGGTTATGACGGTCTCAGCTGACTTGGGTGAAGGCGGAAATGTAATGGCTATAAACACCCGTCTAGAACAACTCATCACTGACAAGACACTCCTGCCTAGTGATGTCTCATTCTCGCTCGGTGGCGAAACGGAAGAATCAGATCAAGCCTTTATGGAAATGGTTCTGGCTCTAGTTATCGGGATTCTCCTTATGGTCGCCATCTTGGTCATTCAGTTTGACTCCTACCGTCACACTTATTACGTACTTTCGATTATCCCTTTCTCATTGATTGGTATTTTCTACGGACTGGCGATAACTGGCAGTACTTTATCCTTCCCTTCTATGATGGGCTTTATTGCGCTTACCGGTATTGTGGTAAACAATTCCATTCTCCTAATTGACATGATGAATAACCTTCGTCGCACTGAACCAGACCTAGCCATACCTGAGGTTGTAGTAAAAGCTTCAACAGAACGCCTACGCCCTATTCTTCTCACCTCACTTACCACTATCATGGGTATGGTCCCTTTACTCTTTACCGACGAACTCTGGATTCCTTTAGCCACCGCAGTGATCTTCGGCTTGATCTTCTCCGTGGTAATTACTCTTATCTTGGTGCCGGTTCTTTATAGTAGGAAGCCAGGAGCAATTGACTAGATACCAAAAAAAACTCCTCCTCTTAGGAGGAGTTTTTTATCTGAAAGATTAATTATTGTTTAGCAGGAGCTACCGGTATCCGACTCTTTAGCCAGGCCATCACTCCGTTGACCAATGCTGTCATTCCGACCAGAATCGCGACATAGAAGAGGGTGATGGTAAGGAGTGACGTTGGGACGATCGAATTAGCTACGCAAGCGGAGAGAATACCAAGTGAATACCAGCTTCCGGCTTGCACGGATGGTCCATATGTACTAGGCATTAGCTTGATTGTCATTAGGAAGGCATTTAGGAAAAGAATTGCTGTTAGAAAAGCAATGGCGGTATGAGGAAGGGTGATGGCGGTAAGGCCATACAGACTGATCTTTAGGGTGGTTAGAATGAGGGTGGTAATTAAAATCAAGCCCATCGCGACACGAAGAACAATGTAGGTAATTCCCATGAAGTTTCTTTCTGTTTCTTCGATCTTTCCATCGCGGATGGCGTAAAAGAAATTCAAGATTGCCATGGTCGAAGAGCCTACTCCAAGAGAAATCGCAAAGGATTGAATTATTTGTAAGAGGATGATAGCATCAGCCATAACCTTATATTAACAGTTTATCAAGGCCTGGGAAGCCAGCCTTGTGTATTAAAAGTTTATGCATTTATTTTTCGATTTAGACAACACAGTAACGCGTAGTAGAACACCGATACTACCAGACCTCAAAAATATCCTAACTAATACAGAACATGACATTATCATAGTCTCTGGCGCAATTTGTAATCAAATTGCCTTTCAAATGGACGGAACACCCTGCTACAAGCTCGGACAGAACGGAAATCATGCTCTTGATCCGGACGACAACGTACTCTGGGAAGAAAGACTTACCCCTGAGCAGGAAGCTGAAATACATCAACATATTCATTCCATTCCTCGCAACTGGGAAGTAACAGACGAGAACGATCTAGTACAAGATAGAGGTTGTCAGATTAGCTACAGTCTCTTGGGTCATAAAGAGAATCTAGACAAGAAAGAAGCTTTTGACCCTCATGGTGACAAGCGAAAAGCATTGCTCAAGGACTTCCCTTTCAATTCCGAGACTCTGGAGGTAAAGATCGGTGGCACTACTTGCTTTGATTACGTAGTAAAAGGAAGACATAAAGGCGCTCATGTTGCACGCCTAATTGAAGAAATGGATTGGAATACTGAAGATTGTATCTACTTTGGAGACATGCTTTTCCCAGGAGGAAATGACGAAACAGTTATCGGTGTTATCAAAACCCAAGCAGTTGAAAATCCAGCTGACACAGCCCAAAAGTTGAGAGATTTAGGACTTACCAATCTCTAAATACACACAAGTTCAAACCCCGCTAGGACGCGGGGTTTTAATGAGTCCACTTGTTTGATTAGAAGCCTTCACAAACAAAAAGGATCTTGCCACTTTCTCCTTTGACAGCCGTGTACTTACGTCCCGCATTAACGCAAGCCAGAAGCTTTCTTCCGATTATCTCTTCGGGGGTTACTTCAGGGCTGGTTGCGACAGCTTTTTTGCCTCCTGCCCCAAAGAATGGGGGCATTCCGGCAAAAAAAAGAGTTGCGATGAAAATTGACAATATGAGAGTACCCCACCGTATGTTATTCACTTCTTCACTCCAGAAGGCTTTTTTTCCTCCTGAATCCGTAGCCAAATTTCTTCACGATGTACTGATGTAGACTTGGGTGCTCTGACTCCCAACCTGATTTGGTTTCCCCTGATACCCAGAACAACTATTTGGACATCATCACCAATCATAATTGATTCGCCAAGACGACGTGTGAGGATCAGCATTTTAAACTCCTTGCCATTAATGGCTTTGCTTCTAGTTGCACAATATCACGATTTAGCTAATCCGCAAGCTTTGGTGAAACGCAACCTAGGTTAGTATTTCAAACTCAGAAGAGTGAGTTACTTCCCCATTTACTTGTATTTCCAAATGATGCTTTCCTGGATAGAGCGTTCTGGTTGTCATCTGGCTACGCATTAGATGTCTCTTAGCAAAAACTCTTTTCTCACCCTTTACCAGCTTCGCCTTACCTAACTTAAATACCTTTTTACTATTCATCACTCTGTTCTTATTTTGAAAATACAGAATGTAGTCAATAATAACATCAGTCCCGGCTTTACTCAGTAGAGAAAAAGAGAACTCGAAGTAGTCGCCCAATTTGACTTCCCTACTTACCTTAAAATCACTCAAGGTAACGTCTCCTCGATCACCAACACCAAGTAGTTTAAGTGCTTCACCGTTACCAAGTTTTATCAAAGTTCGTAGTGCATGTTTTATGATAAATTCCATTTCTTCCTTGGTTTGTTTCTTTTCTTTCTTCCAACTCTTTAAAGTTGTAATCACTAGATCCGGATTTACCTTAGCAATATCATTTAAGTGATTGGCCACTGATCTTGTCACAAAACGTGTATTATCTGAGTATAAAGTATCTAGTATTGGCAGGGATTCCGCTACCGGAAGAGAAATCTTCTGTGACCAAGGTAACTTTGGTCTAGTTCCTTCACTACAAAGCCGACGTACATGATAATTATTATCACGAGCCCACTTAGTAAGAGTCTTCAAGGTTTCTTCTGGGAAAGAGTTCAAGAAATAGCGAATCGCATCTTCGGAAGAAAAACGCCTGGTTATTTCGTGTATAGTATTCAGAGAGAGCCTCAAATTTTCTTTGGTGCATCCATACTTAGCAACATACAGTGAATACGGAGCATAGATAAAGTCTCCAAAATCATTATCGGTGAGTTTTGGATCGTTTTCGGGTGGTAGGGCCGCAACTATTACAGATACTGCTTCAGTATACTTTTCTGGTAGATGATTTCGGAGACAAGTACTAATATGTTCGATTCTCGCCTTCAGTTCCAAGTTAGGAAACTCGCTTAGAACCTCTTTAATAAACAATTTCTCCTGAAAGTCTTTGTAGACTCCTTTAATTTCTTTAGCAAGTTTAGTGACCTTTTCTAGATTAAATAGTAGATCCTTCAGTAAAACTTTTTCTTTCATGGTAGACTGGTGTCATTATAGATTACTATAAATAAGCCCTTATTCCAATTAGATTCCAACAAGTTATGAACTTTCTGAAAAGACTTTTAGACAAAACCACAGCAAACTTTGGTTTAAAGTGGAAAGACTGGATATTTGCTACCGGTAGTATTGTCTTTACGATTTCGCTTATTCCAATTATCTTTAGTCCAGAAAAACCACCACTCATTACGAGTCTACCCACTTGGTTTTTCCTCTGGCTATTTGTTATCGCCCATAGCGCCAACAAAGACTACAAAGGCGCCTTCTGGGCTTTTGCTTGCGGGTTGGTTTGGTTAATTCTCGCGATACAGGTTTTGGTGTAGTCTTAGCTAAAATAGCTTTACAAAATAAAACTATAAATTTTATAGTGGACCCGAGGGGACTCGAACATTACATGTACAGTACAGGTTGTCGCTTATTTTCTCGCAGGCTCAAAATAAGCTGATGATATCTTTGAGCCCCCTAACACCCAGCCGAGCAAACAAAAAACCAGTCTCCTTGACTGATTTTCTCTACTCGTGGACCCGAGGGGACTCGAACCCCTTGCCTCATCCATGCCATGGATGCGCTCTACCAGATGAGCTACGGGCCCAATTGAACGCTAGTTTAACACAGGTCTATATCTTTGATAAGGGTCTAGATAATGAGCATTGCATCACCAAAAGAGAAGAAACGATACTCTTTCGCGATCGCAATTTTATACAAATCTACCAAACTTCTTTTTGCCCCTTTACTCTGCAGAAAAGCTTCCACCAAGCACATTAAGCTAGATCTAGGTACGTGAAAGTTAGTAAGAAGAATGTCAGGGTAGGTAAAGTGGTATGGGGGTTTTATAAAGATATTGGTTCTGCCGTATACCTCTTTTGGAGTTACTAATTCCGCTTTAGCGCTCTCTAGAGTCCTTACGACCGTAGTTCCTATCGCGAGAATCTTCCTTTTAGTGTCGCTAGCTTGCTTTATCTTCATACTAGTATCTTTACTAATGTGGTAGTTCTCAGAGTGTAGTTGGTTATGATCAAAAGTTTCTTCGGTAATGGGTTCAAAGGTGCCGAGACCAACCTGGAGAGTTACAGAAGCAAAGTCATGACCATTGGTAAGAAGGTTTTGAATTAAAGAGTCGCTAAAGTGGAGTGAGGCGGTTGGTGCTGCAACTGACGGCGAACTTTGTGCAAAGACGGTCTGGTAGTGTTCCCTCCTCCAATCTTCATCTCTCGTTGTCTCAATGTATGGTGGTAAGGGAGTTGTTCCACTACTGTTCACGAGCGTAAGTAGACGATCTTTCATGCCATTGAGCTTAAGTAGTTGACTCTTTTCGTGGTTGGTTAGAACTGTAAAAGAAAGGTCATGATATTGTAGTACTTCACCAACCTTCAGTCCTCCTCTAACTAGTGCTCTAAGAGTGTTGTCCGAAGCTATTCCCTGGTCTAGCAAAAGAAGAAGCTCGACATCTAGCCCAATGGAGTTTTTTGTATTAATTCTCGCCGGGACAACCTTCGTGTCATTTACTACTAGCAATGATTCCGGTGGTAAGAAGCTAGCTAGGTCTGAGACTTGTGTATGAGTGATCTCATCCTTAAAACATTCATAGACAAACATCCTGGCGGAGTCTCTCGGTGAGGCGGGCTCGTGCGCCACAAGTTTTTCGGGGAAGTCGTATTGGTATTTGTCCAGGTAAGTCATGCTTCTGATAATAACAAATGAAAGTACTGAATCAAGCGACCGGGCTCTACAAGAACATAGAAAGATTCAAATCCCCTCGTGCCCTACAGGTTATGAGGATTCGGTCGTTACACGACCAGTATACCTTTTGGACATATTCTCCTTTTAGTCGAATCTGTCTCAAAAGGTCTTCGAATCCTCTCGTGCCCTACAAAAACATAGGGGCCGAATGCTGTCGCATTCGGCCCCTTGTTTTTGTGGACCCGAGAGGATTCGAACCCCCCGCCTCCTCAGTGCAAATGAGGCGCTCTACCAAATGAGCTACGGGCCCTTTGTAAGGACCGGAATATAATACTGTTATTGGACCTGTAAGTCAATCGGGTCGTTTTGTTGCCTTACTTGACTAGGTTCAAAAGGGCTAACTGAAAGGTAATCGCCAAGCGATATTCCCTCTTCAGACCATTCGACCTTATTTGCGTCCTTTATGTCAACAGTAAGGGCTTGGTCATTGTAGGTGAAAGGGGTAATTTTATTATCAGCAACATTAAAGAGGTATGGTGAACAAACCTCAGAACCCACTTCATGACTTTCACAGAAAAATACGTAAGAACCAAAAGCCAAGAGTTTGTAACTTAATTCTCCAAAATGGAAACCTTGCTCTAGACCAGTAGTATCGAGTGCAGGGGTGGAATTTTCTGGATTTAGTGAAAGAAGAACAGAGTTACCGCCAAGACTAAACTCCAAGCGGCCGTCTTTATAGTAGAGACTGGCAGACTCTCCTCTGTCCTGTACCACTGGTTCCGGTTGAGTCTCGGGTGAAGCTGCATCTGGCAAAGAAAGCGGAGAAATCTGCTCATTTTCTACCGCAACTGACTCATAAACACTTGCATACTGTGGTGTGGGTTCGGGTATACCAAAAGCAATAAAAGCTGTTATAAAGCCAATAACATAAGTGGTGGTCATCACAACTACTCGTTCGTGTCTAATGGTGATCATGGATTGATTATAACAAATAAAAATTATGCCTTGCGTGTTCTCAACACTTAGCTGACAGTAATAGATGTTCGACAAGATTATCGAAAGAAAGTCCTACTGCCTGAGCTGCTTTAGGATAAAGGGACTCAGAAGTTAAGCCAGGATGAGTGTTAACTTCGAGAAAATAAACCTGACCCTTGTTAATACGAAAGTCACTTCGTGAATATTGTGACAAGTGCAGGGCCTTATGCACCAATGCCGACACCCTTTCAATCTCTTCCCTTTCAGAAATAGACAAACGTGCTGGGCAGATCTCGTTTGTCTTTCCACTATACTTTGATTCGTAATCAAAGAATTCGGCCTCCGTAGGTGGAATGATTTCAACAACAGGAAAAGTATATAGATTGATATTTCGGAAATCCTCCAAAACACCACAAGTAGCCTCCTGACCTTCAATATACTCTTCTACCATAACTTGCGGATATAAACGCAACAACTCTCCCATCTCCTCAGCCAACCGATTAGTCTCACGTAAGACCCTTACACCAACCGAAGAACCACTGGTAACTGGCTTTAAAACAATACCCTTTAGATATTGTCTTTCGATTTCACGCACCACAGCATTTAAATTATGGAAGGCGGTACGACTTACCAAGGTGTGTCTAGGCATCAAAACCCCGTGTTCGCGTAGCGACTCTTTGGTAAGGAATTTGTTAAATGCAATACTGGCCGAAAGAGAATTACTGCCGGTAAAAGGAATGCGAAGTCTCTGCAGGAGTTTTTGTACCTCACCATCCTCACCATATTGACCATGGAGAGCGACAAACACCACATCACAAGCTGACAAAGCACAGAGAGGATCTTTGACCCTTCCCTCATATAGCCACTCGCCATTTTTGGTCACTACTAAATCCTTGGTGTTATAACCCTTGTTCATGAGAGCCGATAGAACCGCCCGTCCAGTCTGCATCGAGACCAGATGTTCATCACTTGGACCACCACGCAACACTGCTACTTGTAGATGCTTCATACTGGTATTTTAACATGAAGCTCGTAAGATCAAAATCAAGAAAGTAGTTTTTTTCGGGCCAAAAGGTGGTGATACGAAAGTGCAAAGCGGTGAGACTCAGCGTTAGCCAAAATAATATCGTACTGGTATTTCTGTAGCAATTCTTCCTCAAGAATAACGTGGTCAACCTTATGCTTTTCATTCTTCACTACTGCCGCTACGGGAATACTAAGTCCTTGCTCCCGCAAACAATCCTGCACAACTTTTTGTTGTATACTATTGCCATCAACTACTATAAGCTTGGGTAAGTCCCACTCAAGGTGGTTTAGGCGCCTCTTTATCATTTCTCGTAGAGCTCCGGGATCGTTAGCTTGTTTAAAGTGTTTTATCTTAAAACGCCGATATTCAGCGCGCTGCGGCTCCCCATGATCTACTACGGTCATAACTCCCACCATTTCTTTCCCACTATGATGTGATACGTCATAGGCCTCAATTCGAAACGTTGTGGTGTAGATATCATCTAAAGTCTCTCGTTTAACTAAAGAAATATCATCGATATGCTTCAGAGCCATAATTTTATGTTTTGCAACTTCGGCTTGTTCAAACTCTTCCCGACGAGCGCAAGCAAACATTTCTTTCTCAAGTTCTTTGATAATCTCTTGTTTTTTTCCTTCAAAAAACAATCGAAGGTGGCGGATAGTCTTTTGGTAGTTCTGTTTATCTCCCGCTTCTGGGTATAGCCCGATTTGGCGGTTAAAATTAACATAGCTTTTCTGAATTTTGTTTGCTTCCTTACCAATGGGTTTTTCGGTGTCATAAAAACGAAAAATCTTCTGTATTATCTTGAGCGCCTGTCGTAATAGGGTTGAACTGGTGTAGGGTCCAAAATCGTATTTGATATCCTTGTCGGTAAACTGTTCATAGACGTCCCTTTCTCTAACCACTAAAACTCTTGGCCAATCTTCGTTTGTAAAAATCACGCGAACGAAACTTTTATCATCCTTGCTTTTAGTATTATAGATTGGCTTGTGAGTACGTATTAAATTCGTTTCGACAATTAAAGCTTCTAGCACACTATCTAGCTCCCGCCAGTCTATCCGTACCGCTTCTTTTACCATCTTTTTTATGAGTGGCGAGCGCTTTTCGTCCAAATCATCGCTGAAGTAGCTTCGTAGTCGTGTGCGAAGGGAGGTAGCTTTACCAATGTACAGAACCTCATCTTTATCATTGATAAAGAAATAGACCCCTGGTTTATCAGGAAAAGAACTGGCTTTGTAGTCACTCTGCTTCATGCTTAAAGTACCCGTTTTAAATACAATCCCGTGAAGGAGCCTTTGGTCCTAGCCACATCCTCAGGAGTTCCCTTTGCGACAATATTACCACCTTTCGCACCACCTTCAGGGCCAATATCAATTATGTAGTCAGCGCACTTAACTAAATCTAGATTATGTTCGATCACTACTACCGTGTTACCGCGGTCAACCAACTGTTGCAGTATTTCGATTAGTTTTTTTACATCTTCGTAATGCAAGCCAATAGTCGGTTCATCGAGGAGATAGATTGTTTTCTGTGTATGTGGCTTGTATAGCTCAGAGGCAATTTTGACACGTTGTGCTTCCCCACCAGACAAAGTGGTTGCACTCTGTCCCAACTCGAGGTAACCAAGACCAACATCGAGTAAGCTCTTCAGTCTCTCCTGAATGGCGGGAACATCAGTGAAAAAGGTGTGAGCTTCCTCAATTGTCATATGCAAGACTTCGTGAATATTCTTCTTACGGTAAGTTACCTCTAAAGTCTCTTTAGTAAAGCGCTTTCCATCACAAACATCACAGGTGACAAATACTGTTGGTAAAAAGTGCATTTCAACGGCAATCTCGCCGTTTCCTTGACAAGCCTCACACCTCCCCCCTTTCACGTTAAAACTAAACCGTCCCGGCTTCCATCCTCTAGCTTTAGCTTCACTACTGTTTGCAAACATATCTCTAATATGGGTAAATGCGCCGGTATATGTGGCTGGATTACTTCGCGGAGTGCGTCCGATTGGTGACTGATCAATGAGACACGAGCGACCCAGGTATTCTGTTCCCGTAAAAGTTGTGCAGTTATAGGTATGGGGTGTACGATGTTTTTTTTCGAGTCTCGACTTTAAGTTACGATCTACTATCTCGTACATGAAAGTAGATTTTCCTGACCCGGAAACTCCAGTGATACAAACCAAACGTCCAAGCGGAATATCAACGTTCAAATTTTGAATATTGAAAGCTTTGCCGCCGCGAATCTTTATCGCTCCTTTCTCACTGGTACGTCGCTCTGGTAGAGCAATAACTTTATCGCCACGTAAGTAATCTAAAGTGATTGATTTGCTAACGTTCTTACTAGCTGACAACAACGGCTCTAAATAGTCAGCCACTATGACTTGGCCGCCATGAATTCCGGCACCAGGGCCGATATCAATAAGATAGTCTGAGGCGCGAATTGTATCTTCGTCATGCTCAACGACTACTATGGTATTACCGAGATCTCTTAGATTTGTTAGTGTCTTAATTAAGCGGTCATTATCTCTTTGGTGCAAACCAATTGTTGGCTCATCAAGCACATACAAGGCTCCCACCAAACCAGAACCAAGCTGTGAAGCAAGTCGGATACGCTGCGCTTCTCCCCCAGAGAGAGTATTAGCACGACGGTCCAGTGTTAGATACTCGATACCAACATCATTCATAAACTCTAGTCTTTCGATAACCTCCCGCAGGGCCGGCCAAGCGATTTCTTGCTGTTTTTTTGTTAGTTGTAACTTTTCGATGAAGGTTGATGCTTCCTTAACTGTCATTTTTGTAAAGTCAACAATATTTATTCCTAAATTCCCTTTTCCATCGCCACCGAGGTAAACACGAAGAGCCTCCTTGCGCAGACGTGCCCCCTTACAAGCAGGACATTCATCACTTTGGAAAATACCAACCACCCCAAGACCATTACACTCTGGACACGCACCATAAGGAGAATTAAATGAAAATAGTCTTGGTTCCACTTCCGGAAATGAGGAACCGTCAACTGGACAAATGAACTTTGCTGATAAGGTACGACTCTGACCATCAGGGCTTTCAATTTTAACCAAACCATTGGCTTGGTTAAGAGCAATTTCGACCGCTTCGGACAGTCGTTCACGAGATCCTCTTGGATCGTCACTAAACTCACTAACATATATTTCATCTACTAGGACGTCTATATCGTGACGCTTGGTTTTGGTTAGGATAATTTTCTCTCTCAACTGCTTTACTTCACCATCAATTTTTACAGTTTCGAAGCCTTTTCCCAAGAGATCGTAAAGTAGTTGGTAGTATTCTCCTTTACGTCCCACTACTACAGGGGCAAAAATCGCCACTCTTCCTTTACTTAATTCTATTCCCATTACCTTTTCGGCAGTCTTTTGGGTGGCAGCTTTGACCTCCTTGGACTCAATCGACTTCATTATCAAGTTCAAAATCTCGTCTTGCGACAAACGCTCGATAGCAACATCGACATCAAGACAATACGGTTGACCAACCCGAGCGTAGAGAATACGGAGATAGTCATAGATTTCAGTAATGGTTGCTACCGTGGAGCGAGGGTTCCGGGAGGCGGATTTTTGATCAATTGAGATAGCCGGGGAAAGACCACTAATCTCATCAACATCGGGTTTTTGGAGTTTGTTGAGAAATTGCCTAGCATATGGTGACAGTGATTCCACATAACGCCTTTGACCCTCAGCAAAGATGGTGTCAAAAGCAAGCGACGATTTTCCTGAACCTGACGGACCGGTAATAGCGATCATCTTGCCTCGAGGCATCTCAACGTCAATATTCTTCAGATTATGAGTCCGCGCACCACGAATAATAATCTTTTGCTCCTTTGCTGCTCCAGCTTGCCAAGTGGTTTTTGTTTGTGCTTTTTTCTTGTCTTTATCTGTCATATTGATGAACTCCGATTATAACCACAAATAAGTCAAAACAGCAATTATCTGGTCTTCAGCTTTTTTGATTCATCTTTTATTCGTAAGGACTTTGCGAGCAGAATTAGTAGGAAGCCAAGAAGTACCACACATAAAGCAATGACTAAGTTTGCTAGTAGATTTATGTTCTTTTCTTGTGTCTTTGAGAGATTAACATTAGCATAGAGATTCTCATTATCGAACTTGTCAGCCGATAAACCTTCGGCAACATAGAGTAAACTACCAGCTTCAACCTTACCAAAACTATCAGTTAGTAGCGCACCGACCGCTATGCGATTCTTTTCTACACTAGGCGGCAAGGAATATGAAAATTCGCCAGTCTGTCCAGACCTAATAAGTCCAAGCGTCTTCGATTCATAGTCAACAATGTTGAGGTAGGTATTGGGTATGGTCTTACCTTGAATTACATAAACAATTTCCGACTTGGCACTACTCTCATCGTTACTTACAACACGCTTGAGTGAACTTATCTTAACTGCTTCATTTTCGAATTCAGCAATTGGATAACTTTCTGTACTAGGAGTCTCACTAATGGCAGCGACTAATGGATTGGTACCAGAAACCACTTCTATTATATCGATCACTCCATCAGAATCAGAGTCAGACAGCTCAACACTAGTTCCGAATATACTAATTTCATCAAAATCTGATAACCCGTCACTGTCGGTATCTTTCACTATAAGTCCGGCTGTTGCCTCATCATATAGAACAGCTAATTCTTCCGCTCTTTTTGTCTCACGTGAGAATAGATTGGCGTACTGTGCTTGATAATAAGGAAGGAGTAATGGATCGTTTAGGCTTGCTTCTAAAGCTAAGCGCTTGATCTGAGTTTGGATGCGCTCCTTAGCCAAAGTATGAAAAAATGGATTTTGGCTTTTTAAGGTGGCGGCATAGTACAAAAGTGAGCTGTCGATTATACTCTCATAGCCGGAGGTGACGGACATGAAAGGATCGGACGTTGATGATGTGCTAGAAGAGTTAAGGTTTGAACTAAAGATGTTTACTCGTCGATCAATATCATCACCCTGCTTATCGTGTAGCAGAGCTTTGACTTTTTCGACAAAAATGGAAGCGTCAATTGGTGTTACTAGAGTGGTTTTTTCGGTTACTTTGGGTAAGTAATTAATTCCTGGAGTCTCATATACTTGACCATCATACTCGTAACTTGCAAATATCACCTGCGGCAAGCTTGGCAAAGACAGGGCGGAGAGACTAAATATCCATTCACCTTGGAAATTATAAGCATCACCAAGAGTATAGGTTGGACTACTGTGAGAAAGGCTGCTTTTTACAAGAACAGTAAGTGGGCGATGATCTCCGGTATCGATTTTTACATATACCGCATCGGCTATTTGCTCAATTGATAGTTTTGCCTCACCCAACTCATCACTATTAGTTATTACTAACTCACTTTCACTTTCCTTTATCTTAGCCGAAGTCGAACCTGTAGTTATCTCCTGTACCGCCTCAGATTCGTACTCTTCTGTAGTTGAAGAAGCTTCTTTGTTAATTTCCTCTTCTATTATACTTACCGCTAATGGCCTGCTTTCCGTTGCAATCAGTTCCTTACTTTTAATTCTAAAACTTGGACCGTTGTATTGGTATACCAGTTCGCCTTTTTTAAGTTCGACAATCACAGAATAACGACCAGGCTTGGTTGAGGTTACCGGTACTAAGTACTTGTTTTCAGTACCTGAAACGCGACTATGTATATTAAGCGGGACCTGTAGACCATCTTCATGTCGTTTTAGATATACGAGAGATGAATCTGCTTGCTCGATTCGAAGCGTAAAATCTATATCGTTTTCTAGAACCGTTGGTATGGTATTCAGGAAGGTAGCGATCGGTTCACTTGGTAAAACAGCTTCATCGGACTTTTCAAAACACTCACCGCCATGACAAATAACTACAGCTTCCTGGACCCGGAGGTCCTTTGTAGCAAAGTAACCCGAGAAGGAAAACGCAAGACCAAGCACTATAAATAAGTATCCTCCACCTTTAGCAACGGTTTCAGCAATCTTTGGCAGACGGTCATTGTACCAAAGGTGGTAGAGCTCCACCTTCTCCATCAAACGAAGGCTTGGGGTATTAGGTATGGAGATTGATTCGAACTCCTCTGTCTTTACTGGTGAAGTTTTTTTTCTTGGTGTCCTTGTTACTTTAGTTCGCGAGTTTTTTGGACTTTTACTATTACCAGTTGTTTCTTGGTTATTAGACTCCTTTCCTTTCATTAGTTTTTCCAGAGTGTCTTTTTTGGCACGCAAAATAGTCGCCCTTGAGCGCCTGGCTTTTGGCTTTTCCTCCACTATCGCCCTGACTTTGGCTGTCCTCGGCATCTTTTAAATTATACACAACAAAACTGCAGTAAAGGCAGTTTATTAACGCACAGAACTCTTAATGATCTCAACGAGATCATTAAGATCTGTCGCTACTTTAAGTAGGAATTTATTCACGCCCAATGATCGAGCAGCCGCTTTATCGCTCTCTTCATCACGATTAGAAAAGATGATTACTTCAACGCCTTCCAAATCACTTTTGGATCGTATATCACGCAAAACGTCCAATCCGTTCTTCTTTGGTAAAGTATAGTCTAAGACAACAACTTCCGGCTTGAATTGAAGGATTGCTTCAATAGCCCCTTCACCACTAGGGAATAAGTTAAACTCGAAACCAGCATTTTTAAACTTGGTAGTAAGCAGGTCGCGCATCAACATGTCATCCTCAACAACAAAAACTCTCACGGTGAGAGTTTTTGGATCAAAGACTTTGTTGGGCTTAACTTCAGATATATCAATTAATTCTTCGTTTTTCTGTGCTTTATCATCTTTGATTATTTCTTCGATCCTGAATACGGCATGAACGATATCAAACTCAGCAGTAGGTATTAAATCGGTATTTTCGTCTCTTAGGTTGTCTCGTAATTCATCAATAATGAACTGGTTAGTGATTATAAGGCGATGACTCGATTTACTGATTTTGTTACTAACGAGGGAGATATGTAGGTGTTTTAGATTAAAAACATTACTTGGATCAAATATTATGACAAGGTCCGGTTTTTCAGTCTGAAACAAATCAAGCCCAGAGACCGGATCGGTGGCAACCGCAACACTAGCGCCGGCAAATAACAACACTCTTTCTAACGAGTCCGACACCTCAGAACTAGTGCTAATAATCAAAAACTTTTTGCCATAAACTTTCCCCGTTTGCGAAATCATATTATGTGTGGCTTAGACTTAATTATATCATTTCTTTTTACGACTGTGCTTGACTTTGTTGTTATCTTTCTGAATTAAGTCATTTAAAACTTTAATTTCATCACGGATTATAGCGGCAGTCTCAAAGTCTAACATTTCCACCGCCGATTCCATTTGCGCCTTTTTCTCTCTTAAAACTTGTTCTTGATTCTGGAGAAAGAGTGACAAATCAACTTTCAGAAGCGTGTCTACTGCTTGATCATGTTTCGTCATTAGACTATCAGCAATCGAGCGTATTTCCTTGGCAATAGTTTTCGGTGTTATGCCATGCTCTTTGTTATAAGAAATTTGTAACTTGCGTCTTCGAATTGTCTCATTGGTAGCGTAGGTTAGTGCCTTTGTCATTTGATCAGCATAAAGTATCACCCGTCCATTAACGTTACGAGCGGCTCGTCCTATTGTTTGTATTAGGGCCGTTTCGCTTCGTAAAAAGCCCTCTTTGTCGGCATCAAGGATTGCGACCAACTCAACCTCTGGTAAATCCAAACCTTCACGCAAAAGGTTTACTCCTACCAAACAGTCGAACTTTCCCCGGCGAAAATCGGTTAAGATTTCAATTCGTTCTAATGTGTCAACATCACTATGAATATATTTAGTTTTTATTTCTTTAGCAGTTAAAAACTCAGAGAGATCTTCCGCCATCTTTTTGGTGAGCGTTGTTGCTAGGACACGAGCTCCACCCTCTATTACTCCCATAGTTTCCTCAATAAAGTCTTTAACTTGCCCTCCGTAAGTTTCTTGTTCACTTACAGGACGGATAACAATTTCTGGATCAATAAGACCCGTAGGTCGTATGATCTGTTCAACCATTGGCACTTTCTCTAACTCCGCCTTTTCGTACTCATACTTACCAGGTGTGGCTGAAGTGTATAAACACTGACCAACCGCCGATTCAAACTCAGCAAATCGAAGAGGTCGATTATCTAGAGTGCTCGGCAGACGAAAACCGTGCTCGATCAGTGTTTCCTTGCGCGAACGATCCCCAGCATACATCCCATTCAACTGTGGAATTGTAACGTGTGACTCATCAATTACCGTGAGGAACTCCGGCCGTCCTTTACTGTCGTGTGGAAAGTAGGATAGTAGAGTATAGGGTGGTTCACCAGCTAAACGTCGATCGAAGTGTCGTGAGTAATTTTCAATACCGTTACAATAGCCTACTTCACGCATCAGTGATAGATCATGTTTCGTCCTTCTCTTCAAGCGTTCTACTTCCAAGACCTTTCCTTCCTCTTCGAGCCGGCTCAGTTGCTGCTTTAGTTCCTCCTCTATGTCAGTTATTGCTGCTTGGCGTTCAGCTTCTGGGGTAACGAAATGTTTTGCAGGAAAGAGAAAAAATTCGTTAGGAGTTGCTAATATTTCGCGCGAAACTCCATTAATCTTTTCAATTCGACTAAGAGTGGTGCCAGCCAGAATTAATCTATATATAACTCTCTCGTTAGTTGGCATAATTTCAATCGTATTTCCTACCGCCCTAAACAAGCCTGGAGTTAAATCAGCATTTGTACGGCTGAAATACATAGCAATTAACTCACGGATAAAAGTGAGGCGATTAATTTCACCTCCCACTTGAAGTAATACGTGGCGTTTCTTGTACTCCTCTGGTGAACCTAAACCGTATATGCAAGAAACGGAGGCTACAATGATTACGTCTCGCCTAGTCAGGAGTGCTTGCGTGGAAGCATGACGTAATCGGTCAATCTCTTCGTTAATTTGGGCTTCTTTCTCGATATAAGTATCGGAGGTAGGCATATAAGCTTCGGGTTGGTAGTAGTCGTAATACGAGACAAAATAGTGAACTGCATTATTGGGGAAGAAATCTCGGTACTCTTGAGCCAATTGTGCAGCCAAAGTCTTATTGTGCGCAATTACTAATGTTGGTATTTGAAGTTGGTTTATAACATTAGCAACCGTGAAGGTTTTACCTGAACCAGTAACACCTAGCAGGGTTTGGTGTTTATGGCCATTTCGTAAGCCAGACACCAAGGCCTCGATGGCCTTAGGCTGATCTCCAGCTGGGGTCTTGTCGGTACTTAATTCAAATTTCATTTGCCTATTATGCGCTAAGAAGCTGTTCTCGTAAATTGCGTGTAAAGTTTACTATTACGGCCAAATTGTGTATTGAGGCAATTTGTGCTCCCAACATCTCGCCAGAGCGAAACAAGTGGGCAACGTAGGCTTTTGTATAAGCACCACTAACACCAACGGAAGATAATGGATCCAAAGAGGAAAAGTCACGAATATACTTTTCATTTCGAAGATTAATTTTAACAATCTCTGGGTAAGTAAAAGTTCCACACGGTGTGGTTTTCACTTTACCAGTACGAACATAAATTGTCCCCGTGCGCCCAATCCGTGTCGGAGCAACGCAATCAAAGGTATCACAACCAGAAAGTATACCGGAAACGATATCGTCTGGTTCTCCTATTCCTAAGAGGTGTCTAGGCTTGTCCTCGGCCAAAATCTGATTAACAACCTCGATTGCCTCTCCAAGATCATCTTTTGTAAATGAACCTCCTATACCAAAACCATCAAAATCCATGTCGGATAAAATTCTTGCGCTCTCCTTTCGTAGATCCAGATAACGACCACCCTGCACAACGCCATAAATACCCTGTTTTTTTAGTGCAGAATAATTTTGTTTATGAGCCAATACACTTCGTTTAGCCCAACGATGAGTTCGATCCATTGCCTCCTTTTGATATTCATAGCTTGCCGTAGGGCTTGTACATTCATCAAA
>JACCDR011850207.1_pt1 | contig 24171 bp, 45 predicted proteins | sample 7446431 | NCBI WGS metagenome assembly JACCDR01 (sample SAMN15323443, study PRJNA562643) | freshwater metagenome | isolation source: river surface water | place: USA:Blue River Watershed | collected 2017-08-17 | reverse complement strand
TTAAAAAGTGCTGGCTTAGCCAGCACCAAGTTACCAGTAATAGATATGTGGCTTGTTACCATAGTCGGGACAAACATCGTCTAGGTTATCTAGAGTTCTTGTATTTTCCCATAGACGGCAGGCTCGACGTTTTGGTTTATTCATCACTAGCCTGGTCCACCAACTTGGTGTTGACATCCAATGCCACTCAGTATCTACTTCCTTACGCTTTTTTGGTTTTGTAGTGGGAAGTTGAATAAATCGGTAGAATCCTTCGACACGTTGCATGTCTTGATCCCAAGGATCATATTTCAATTTACTGGGTTTATCTTTAAAAGTTCTAGACATAATATCCTCCTGTATTATCTACATTTGCATATCATGCTCCTTTCTTATTTGGATGCGGAGGACGTATTCGAAACGTCTAGGCAAAGCTTATGAGGCTGGCCGATCCCTGAATCTCCGCTATATATTATTCCAATACATATTTATTGGATTTTTTCAAATTTTCTTCAATAGTTAAATACTGTAAGTTTTCTGTTACATGTAGTCCACTAACAAACTTGCCCTTTAATGGTAGTATATGGTCTACCTGCATACCTTTAGGGCAATTATCATAATACCTTGCTATTTCTTCCGTCTGTGACCAAGAAGGTACTCTTAAGGCTCTTTCACCTTTATACGTATTTTGTCGCTCTCTTATCTTACCATAATTTTTATTATAAGATTTAAGGTGAGACTCATGATACTTATCGTACCCACCTTCTTGCATTTTATTACGACAATCTTTGCACCAACTTGTTATACCTGTAGTATTAGCTGTATTTTTTGCAAAACTACTGAAGGGTTTGATACTATCACAACTACCGCAGTGCTTATACTCTATAAGAGATAGAAAATAAAAATACCAAGTCTGTTCCCCACCATTAAGAACTACATTTGGGAACGCTTTTTTCATCATACGGTGAAAGGTTTGTTCCCCGATTTCAGGGAACAAGGTGTAAGCAGAACAGTTATTTTTAGATAATATCCTATCTATAATTTCCCCATAAGAGAACTCTCTGGAGTTACCGTGTTTCTTCTTGGCTACATCATCATAAAATATGCCAAGTTTATCCAAAATTAATTCAGTGAACATATAATTTCCTCGCCATATTAGTATTATACTACATGGCTACCAAATTATCAAGTTCAAAATTTATGGTGCCTCAGGGGGGACTCGAACCCCCACGCTTCTCAGCAACGCGTTCTAAGCGCGTCAAGTCTACCATTCCATCACCGAGGCAAAAACCCTTATGCGATAACACCAATTCGATCTATATCAAAACTACTGTCGGCAAACAATGGTTAAGATACTTCTATTGCCGTAGAAGCCGGTGCTATCACATAAAGGCCCGAGAAATTTATAACACGCCTTACCTCGGACTGCGTGCTTCCCATCCCGATGAGAAATTTGGTGGTTCAGGTAAGATTCGAACTTACGACCAAAGCCGTATGAAGACTCTGCACTACCGCTGTGCTACAGAACCCATAATTAAGTGTTCAACGTAACAAGTTTCGAACCCTGTACTACCCCGCTGGAGCTTATCGCGAACTAACCAGCCGTTATTTATTTATCGGCTAAACACTTAATTATATAAACAAAGAACAGTAATTATACAGAATTTCAAACAACTAAACAAGTTTAAATTTTGGCACCTCTTGAGTGAATCGAACACCCATCACTAAGTTCGTAGCCTAGTATATTTTCCATTATACTAAAGAGGTATTGGGGTGACTATTGGGATTTGAACCCAAACTAAGAGAATCACAATCTCTGATGCTTACCATTACATTATAGCCACACTAATAAGCACAACATGCTCATTAGTGTGGCGGCTGCCCGTTTATCAGCTTCACACTGTCTTGTACATCCGGCGACGACCAGACTGTATCTTAAAGAGTCGAAAGTATTCCTCTACAGCGGCGGAATACCTATTTGCCGTATATTTGAGCTTGATAAGCGTTTACGGATAACTTATCAGAGGCTTAACGCGACTTTATTTAATACTAGGATATAGCTTACGCCATATATAGCCCAAAGGCTGTATTGCTGGCTCGTTAGCCAAAAACTTTTTCAACTTATAAATAGAATGTCCGTAATTTTCTGATAATTGTTGTATCGAAACACCCTCCCTATAAAATTCTAGAATTTCTTCTTCCTCAGCAGTCAAGTCGTGCAATAGTACCTCCTAGACATTGTTGAAAGATTTTAGCACAACCAAGTACATGAAACTTGATTTGCTTGCCAGAATTTAGGGTCAGAATATACATAGACACTCCTAGTTAACTGGTGGAGCCGGTTGGATTCGAACCAACGCGTCGTTAGAACCAGATTTACAGTCTGGCGGTTTCAGCCACTCACCCACGTCTCCATTAAGTTAAACTACTAATAAATATGTGTTTCGTGACTTGCTAGGATGCATCGCAGGAATAATTCAGGGGGAAATGTACGTCTTCCCACGACCGTCACCCGCTTCATCTTTGCGTTGTATCCACACATAAAGGCAGCGCTACCTTCAGTAGTCTAACTTAATGAAACATTAACCAAACATTATCTGACGAATTTATGGGGAACCCGGTAGCTAGCCGCCCAATGGAGGTCGTCGGTTATGTCAGGACGCGTTCCCCTCCCGGTTGCGCCCGAGTAGCTAGTACGTCTACTAGCGCTACCCTGATAATGCTTGGTTAATGTGCCTGATAGTCCATAACAGGCTTAAGGGGACGGGTCACAGCAGTCCACACTGGTTTATTTAGCCTTTATTTTATTTCGCGCTCTATTGTTTTCTCAATAACTGCGAAAGAACAATTATTATACTACGATTTGCGACCAGTTTCAAGTTTAAATTTTCGAATCGCTTCAGCGTCTAGTGAAGCATATACTCGAAACTGGTCTTTGCCAACTTTATCGTAGCACTGCTCTGCTAAAACTTTTTGTGTTTGCACAACCTTACTATCAAGAGTGCGGTAACGATGTACAAATGCGTCAATCAAAAACTCTCTAGTATACGTCATGTCTCAAGCACTTCCAATTAAAGTAATTATCCGTATGTCCATTTATAATTCTACTAAAGCCTTGTTTTGCTGCTGAAATATTCGGAAACCCTTGTTCTTTACAAAAAGAAGATATACAAATATGTGTATATGTCACGCCTTCTGGCGAAATAAACGTATACGTATATTTTTTATTACCTACACCAGTCCTGCTATTAGCTCTATTATATCTAGCTATATCTTCTCTATTACGTAAAGCTAGGTCATACTTATTTCCATATTTAGATAACCAAGTATGTACTCTACCTTTAGCTATTGCAGCAACAGTTACTTTAGACACCGATACTTTTTCTGATATGTCTTTATAAGATAAATTAGTTCTATATAAAAGAGAAAATACTTTTAGTATTTGAGATTTTGAATACTTTGATGTAGTATGATTAACGCCATAAGATGCACCACCACCTTCTATTATATTTAATCCATTATTAATGGAATCAAACTCGTTAATCCATTTAATCTCTTTATCATTCAAATCTGAAATACTACATTCTTCTAATATTATTAATTTTGGACTACCAAACTTAATATAAGCATCTTGCACTTTATAGTTATCATGTTTTCCATTATTTAATGAATTCATGTGTGCATAAAACCTATCTTCAATATTAGATGAAAGTCCTATATAAATTAGGTCTTCTTTTTCCCAATATAATGAATAAATCCCTATTGTCATAAAATTCTCCGGTATATATTAAATATTATACCATAAAATTTTTCAAAAACAATACTAAAATTTTAATGCTAAATTGGTCCCGCGTGAGAGAATCGAACTCCCATTAAAGGCTTAGAAGACCCCTGTATTATCCATTATACGAACGCGAGAAAAGCAAAAAGGCCGGAAAGAGAACCAAAATCACTTTACGCTTTTCTGATTCGCTTTCCGGCCTCAGAAAGATATTATTATATCAAACTATGGCGGCTGAGACAAGTCTCAATTTTTAAACCACTCTGGAACATCACGACCAGTCCAAACACAAAAATCGCGCTTGTCTCGTTTATAATATTCCCTATATGCGGTTACAGTGTCTTCAATTCCTTTGAAGTCATCATGTACGCACTTGGGCGGTTCTGCGAATCCGTTATCAGGTAACTGGGGAATAGGCATCTGTGATATGACGCCGATAGATTTGTGAGATTTGCCATAACGATATGTATATTCTTCTCCGAGCAGTATTGCTAAACTAAACAAATACTCGTAATGTTGTAGGGATGACCTGGCCCAAATAGCATCTGGGTGATTCTTATGTGTCAATCTATACAAGAAAGACATTTCTGACGCTTTAGGGTCAGTCATATGATGAACAGAGCTAAGCAATTGAGCATACTCTAGAATCATCTTTACCACATGCTTATCGCAATGGTAACGCACGCATTTTTCTATATCTCTATCTAAATAGAATATGTTCATAGACCGTACATGTCTATACAAACACTGCAAATTGGATAATCATCTAAATCTCTAGGTAATGTTTTAGCCCAGTACCCACAGCTAGAACATTGTTCTAATTCTAGCTCGGGAGGTTCGTCAATGCCTAGTTGCTCGCATACGTCGCGCAGCTTTTTATGTGTATGTACTAGAGTTGACTCTAGCAAATAACGTTCAGACAATGTTTCGGTCATCGTTAGTGTTATATTTATCTTTATTTTTGATAAAATACATTAGGAAAAGAATATTACAACCAGCGTGAGCAATGTGAGATAGTCCAGATTCAGGATCTTTATCTTCGCCACGCATAAACGCAAACAAATGTCGCAAAGTAGCATTAAGTACGCGTGTATATTTAAATCCACCGTTAGATGCCCAATTCCAGGCACTATACTTATGCTTACCAAACTCTAGAACTTTATTGATTTCTTCTACTGCTTCAAAAGGCATTAGTGACCAATCAGTCTTGCCATTATCAAATTTAACGGCAACTTTACCAATATCTGATGTTGTAGTACCGTTAAAACCTGATATGGTGGTTGCGAACGTAGAAGTTCCAGATTCAGTAGTTGTGATAGTGATAGTCTCGCCTTTTAGTAAATAAGGCTCGTCGTCCCATGATGCTATTTTTGACATAATGTTAAAATGTTGAAAGAGAACGATTATTATAGCACTTTAGCAGCTTAGGGTCAAGATTGAATTTCATATGGTCTAAGTAGCGCCGGTAGCTTCTTAGCTTTTTTAATTTCGGCTAGAAGTTTAGGATTAATACCATGTAAAGGGTTGTTATACCCTTTTTCTTTATAGTATTTAATATATACCGGAAGTAATTGGTCTAGAATGAGAAACTCTAGCTCTTTGACATAAGAATGTTGAATGCTCATAAAATCCTCGATTTCGTTTATTATATCACTTGGGCAACAGCCGGGCAAATTCAAAATTTTCGACGTTTGGCGCAGACCTCGAGCGTCCACAAATTTATACTTGTTTTTTGTTCCCGATTCATATATAATTGTTGTTCGTTTGGAGAAAATATCAAATGAACATTATTCAAGAGCTTAAATATCCGACAGTAACCTATAACGACAAAGGCGAAATGGAAACTAGGCCGCCTACAGCATTGATGCTGCGAGCTGCCCGAACTTTGGAACAGATAGCTAATGTAGATCAAACTAATCAAATACTTATTCAGCAACTTCAGCATGACAACAACGAACTTAGACGAGAGCTTCAAGAACTACAACACCTACGCGATATTCGAAAAGGGGAAAGCTCTGTGGAAAATAGAAGCGAGGAGTCCGGCGGAAGCAATTGAATACCTAAAAACTGTAGAACCTAAACTATCCAATAAACCTGTACTAGTACTAATACAAAATGATTGATACTACTTCTATTCCGTTCCTATTCCGTAAACCTAAAGCCGCTGATATTCTTAAGGCACTAGAAGATAATTACGTTACCGAACGTATTAAGCTCCTTGAAGCAATCCAACATAAAGACTGGTATGATATGCAGATTCAATATCGTACAAAGCGCCTTGCTAGTCTTGAACAAGCGATCAAGGAGGAAACACAACATGATCCGAAAATTTCTATTGCTAATCGCTTTGCTAATCTTCAGCAACGTAGCAATCCCGAAGATCTCATTGCCAAACGAGACCCAGTGCTTAGCACAGAACATATATCATGAAGCGAGAGGCGAACCGTTTCGTGGTAAATTGGCTGTAGCTAGAGTAACTCTTAACAGGGTCAATAGTGGCACATTTCCTAACACTATCTGTGGTGTTGTATATCAAAAAGGTCAGTTTTCATGGACTTCTAAACGCTATAAAATACGTGACCAGCACGCCTGGGGTCAAGCAGTATTCATAGCTAATTTAGTTACTGAAAGTCCGGAAATACTAGGACACTTTCCTGCTCTATACTTTCACAATAAAACAGTCAAACCAAACTGGAAACGTAAAAAGCTTGCCACAATAGGTCAGCATACGTTCTATATGTAAACACTAGCCCTAAGATTAAGAAATTTTGTTCTTGATCTTAGGGCTTTTTTATTGTATAATATGCACTATGTTTTACTCAAATTTAACCTCAAACGGCAAACTTCTCGACTACAAAGAGCTAGGACTCTGGCGTGTTGAAAGTTGGGAACTTGAAGGCAAGATATACGATTGTCTTTGGTTCTATAGTAATGATTCTTTAATCCCTAATACAATTATCCCAAGGAAATAAATGATTACAGCAAAAGTAGTTCAAGATAGCATCACTAAATCAGCAAAACGAATCACTACTCTAGAACTTGAGTATCCCCGCTTTATTCACGCTGAATTTATGACCCATAGACAGTTTAGTCGTAATGCAGCTTCTAGCCGTGCTATTCCTGTTAAAGCTATGCACGAGATTATTTCTAATTCCCCCGCTATGCCTATACACTGGGGTAAAAACCAGCCAGGTATGCAAGCAAATGAAGAATTGGATCTAGAAGCTAAGAATGCTGCTAGAGTTTACTGGCTTCAGGCAATGAATGACGCTTTGCGCTGGTCTAAAGAGCTTAATGATTTGAATGCTCATAAACAGATTGTTAACCGCATTACTGAGCCATTTCAAAACATTAAAGTTGTAGTTACTGCAACTGAGTTCAAGAATTTCTTTGAACTACGTCGGCACAAGGATGCCCAGCCTGAGATTCAGGAATTGGCTAATAAAATGTACGCAGCTATGAGCGACAGTAGCCCTATGGTACTATATGGAAGTAGCGAATGGCATGTTCCATACGTAGGTAGAGAGCGTACATTTCTAAATCGTAGCCTTTCATACTGGGATAGCAACGGGCAAAAACTTACTGCTGAAGAAGCTATTAAAGTATCGGCTTCCTGTTGCGCTCAGGTATCATATCGTAAGTCAGATGATTCTCTAGAAAAAGCACTTGCAATTTACGCTAGGCTAATCGAGTCAGAGCCTATGCATGCTAGTCCAATTGAACACCAGGCTTGTCCTGCTAGTACAGATATTATAGCTGCTAGAGACTTGGAAAAAGGGGCTACACACTTTAATCGTGACGGTACTGTATGTAGCGCTAATTTTGTAGGCTGGATTCAATTCAGGCAAATGTTGGGACAATAAGTTCAAGGGGAACAAGATCATAAATTTTTGATCTTGTTCCCCTTTTGTTTTTGGGGTATAATAATGTTTTCAAAGGGTAACTATGAACATTAAAATCGTTAAACTAGCAAGACTTGCTGCCCAAATTGATGGTATAGACGAATCAATTGCAACTTCCTCATTTATTCAAACTTTCTCACAAATGCTTTTAGCACAATGTATGCTAGAAGCAGATAAGTTTAATGAGTTTGGTGATCCTGCACAAACTACTCTAACTGTGGGTCAATACATACACTATAGGTTTCATACAGATGAATGATAGAATAAAAGAACTAATGCTAGAGGCAGGCTATGCTACCCCTGAGCTGGCTATTCGTGCTAATAAGCTTGTACAACTACTTGTTACTGACTGTGTATCTATTTGTCTTGATAATGTGGTTGGACAAGTCGGTACCAGTGCGGCGATCCATAATCGTGCCATTGCTAAGTGTGCAGACTCTATTATAGAAAAGTACACAAATGACTGAGCCGGAATTTAAACCAGGTGAAAGAGTATACGTGCATCCTAATAAGATGGAAGCTACTGTATTATACCAAATGAAGCATTATGACGGCCCAGATGAATTCTATGGTAATGTCGTACTAATATATGATGACGGCATTAAAGGTACTAGTAACTCTTGGCAACTTAAAAAACTATGAACAAAATATTTCTAGAAGTCCTATCTAAAAGCGAGCGTCTTAAAGATTACCATAATGTTGGCCCTGTGCAACGTGCAGCAGTAGAGCAATTTTATCTTGATCTACTAAATGAGTTTGCGTATCAAGGCTCTAAGCTAATGGAAACTGTACGAGACAGACACGGAGATTCGATACCCCTAATTGAGCAAACTACCTGGGCTCATAAACTTATTAAGAACTTTAAAAATGAAAATAGCAATCGCAAGTGATCTACATCTAGAATTTTGTGATATTGATCTAAAGAACACTGATGGGGCAGAGGTATTGCTTCTAGCTGGGGATATTATGGTAGCTGAGGATCTTCATGATTTTCCAGCACCCATTGATTCTTATGTGTTAAATACTGTTAATCGTGCCGCTAAAGCTCAAAGGTATCGTGATTTTTTAGAGCGTATTAACAAGGAGTTTCCAGTCACTTTAATGGTTGCTGGAAATCATGAGTTTTATCACGGCAAGTGGGATCAAACCCTAGAAACTATGCGTAGTGAGGTCGCACCTTATGAAAATATTCGTTTTCTAGAAAACGATATTTTTGACTATAACGGTGTACGTTTTATTGGTTCAACACTTTGGACTGATATGGATAAACAAGATCCTCTGGCTCTAATCAATATTAAGTATTTCATGAATGATTTTAAAGTTATCAAACATGAAAAGCGTGGATATAAGCCAATAGATCCTATGGATACAGTAATGCGACATATAAAGTCGTTAAAGTTTATCTACGATAATAGCTGGGTCGATGATATCGAAAAAATTGTTGTTGTATCTCACCACGCACCAACTTTTCGCAGTATTGGGAAAGATTATGTTGATCATGACTCAAATCCGGCGTATGCATCAGATCTAGCATACTTTATCTGTAATATACCAGAGATTAAGTTATGGGCACATGGACATATTCATAGCCCATCAGATTACATGGTTGGTGACTATTGCCGCGTAGTGGCAAACCCTAGGGGCTACGCTTCTGAATCCTACGATACATATCCAGACTATAAAGTAAAAATTGTTAATGTTTAACCTCAGGGGGACAATGATCATAAATTTTTGATCTTGTCCCCCTTTGCTTTTTGCTGTATAATATTATCTTAAATCGTTGATAAGGGCATAGTATGCGTATTTCAGAAATGATTGCCGAACTACAAACAGCACATAGACTTTATGGTGATCTAGAAGTTACGATTACAGACGGTTACAAAGGCTACTTCTATAAAGGTGATTTTGACATTACTGTTTTTCAACCCTATGTAGATGAACCAGAATTTTATCTTGATATCGGTATTGGTGAATGCGAGTGTGAAGAATGAAAGTACATTTTATAGGAACAATTGATCACGGTATTGACGGTAGAGAGCACTATGCTTTTATTGATGCAACTGAGGGTCTGACTAAAGAAGAAGTTAAAGAAAAGATGTACGATAATGCAGTCTATATCGTTGGTGATAGCTTTGCTTACGATATGATTGTAGAAGCTAAAGGCGGCTATATTTACATGTTTAAGGAACACCATGCGCAAGCTTAAGATTGTATACACAATTACCACTTACATAGAGATTGATCCAGCTAAATACCCTGCTGATTTTACAGACGAAGATATTAAAGAGCAAGAAATGGAAAACTTTGCTGTAGATGTTTTTTCGTATACTGGTGATGAAGTCACTACCGCGGAGTTTATTGAATAATGAAACAAGTAGTATATAAAGGTCTAGTGCTTATGAAAGGTTCCACAGCCTTAGAACTGTGGGAAGCCTGGCAAAAAGAAACTAAAGATCGTAACGCAGCGCAAAAGAAACTAGATCAACATATGAAAGATGTTGAGCAACGCCATAAAGAATTGCTAGAGAGATACAAATGAATGAACGAATTAAGGAACTTGTTAAGCAAGCTACAATTGAGGTTCGTAGTCACGGAGCGTTTGGTGAATCTGAACGATACACAAAATTGGATCCAGAAAAGTTCGCCGAGTTGATTATTAGGGAATGTGCTAATCAATGTGACTTATTGTTAGATCATAAAATGAGTTCAGAATGGGCAAGAGGAACGCATGATTGCTCAAAAGCGATTAAGAAACATTTCGGAGTTGAAGAATGAAAAAACTACTAGAAGAAGCTTATCTGGCAGGCTTTATGGCTGCTGGTGAAGGATATAATAAAGAATATCCGTTTGAATCTAAAGGCGAACGTCCCGAAGATGACATAGTTTGGCTAAACTACAGAGAAAACGCCATCTTTGAAATTGTAAAGAAATCGCTATACTTTAAGGTTCCAGAATGACAAACAGAGTTGATCCAGCGTTTCCGTACAACCCAAGCCAACAGATCGCAGGTATGACCTTGCGCGACTACTTCGCGGCCAAGGCGATGCAGAGTCTGATGCTGCGCGGCTGGGAACATTACAAAGGCACCGTTCAGGAGTTGTATGGCACTTGGGCTGTTTCGTCCTACGCAGTGGCCGATGCCATGCTCAAAGCACGGGAGGCCAAGCATGACTGACACCATCACCATCCCCCGTGCAGTCGAGGCCAAGCTGCGAGAGAAGAATACCCAACCACAGCAAGAACCTAACCCAATTTGGATTGGATGCGGTGCTTGCGACCCTAAATTTCCGTGTTACGACGGATTAAATAAATGTATTAGAAACTAAAATGAAACCTTACACTAAACGCTGTATTTTTCGCGCCTGCATTGATATTTCATTGATGGCAATTGTAGCTTTTTACGTTTCGTATTGGGCTGTAATTGTTGTAGCCGCTTATGGCATTTGGAATTTTTATGATGGAATAACAGTTGGAGGACTAGATCATGACACCAATTAATACACTAGAAAAACAATACGATGAAATGCATAACCTAATTTTAGGAGGCATGTTCCCAAGAGAAGCTTTTATTAAAGTGCTAACTGAAGAAAAAATCTGTTGTAACGACTTTGTTAATTGTGAACAAGCATGTAAGCCTAGAGCAGATCATTTCTTTAATGCTATTGACGAAGAACTTATCAACTGCTACCTCTCACCAATGCTAAGAGGCGAGTCAGCTAAGAGTGCTATCAATCGTATAATTCACTGGAACAAGCAAATCGCTCTCGACCCTAAATTGTCAGAAGACGCCAGAGATCTCCTAATTAAAGGCTGTAACCCTACAGTTTCTGAGATTCAGGCTATTCTGAAAAACAGACCCGATCTTCAACCCCATATCATGAGCATTCTAGATTTTCTAGATGAGCTACAACACCACCACCATGACAAACCTACAGTTTAACATTCTTTACTTTTCGCTACTAATGTTAGTAGTTGTTACACTTTCTCTATATGCCCAGATCGTTCTTGTTGGTCTAGGCTCTTTTTATATAGGTAAGCTTTTCGGCCAATTTGAACCGCAGGTTCGAAGTTGGCTAGGCTTAGGGTCGAAATGAAGTATATTACAGCTTTCTTACTAGTAATAGCGGCCGCAGCGTTATACGTTGCTCTCACTCCAGAGATTGCAACATGTCATGATTCTAGAAGCTATCAATTTCTAAAGTATGTCATCCTCATCTACACCTGCGATTAATCCTATTCAAGCCTGGCCTAAGTCTCAGGACTCCGCACCTCAGCGTTATTTTGTTAACGTCTTTACTGACAATCAGCTAACGCAAATCATCACCTTCCCTTCGCTGAACTCAGCCACTGAGTTTCATAACAAGGTCAATCAATTCCTTCTTCGTCGTAAGTCATATGGACCATTCCCTCTATAGCATTCTAGAGCGTGCACTTTCAGCTCTACGCCTTTCCCATTCTAACGCTTCCGAACGTGCGAAGCCTATCATAGATTCTTCAATTCAGGAGATTAAAGATGCTCTACAAAATCGAACCGATAACGATGACAGCCTCACTAAAACAGGAGTACTTCCATCCTGATACTCAGCCAACTGATGAATTTTGGAAAGAGCGTCTAGCAAGGCAATTAGCACTAAAATTGCTAGATTCTGCTGACTTCACTCGCACTGACTACCCAACCCATTCAATGGTCAAAGCTCAAATCTATGCTTTAACTAGACGCGAGCTTGCCGACCATCTAGAGGCTGCGTTTAGAATGGGCTTTCAAGCCTCTGTTCAACTCTATGAGGATATGGAAGCTAATGCAAAACCCAAAGAACCCTCAGGATAAAAATTTTGCACTTGTCAAAAAACGGCCCGTGTGCTATAATTATAATAACTATAGAGGCTAGAGTTTAATTTACACAGTTTCAATGATTTCTATAAAATCCACAAAACCAGATGCACCCTCCGGCGACCATGCATCTGAGTTTTTGAAATTTTTCGCAAATCAGCAGAAACTGTAGTAATATTAAAGTGAGGGTAAGTGTAATTTTACTTTTTTAATTTTGATGGGAGATAATAATTGTAATAAATAAGCAAATTTAACACTTTAACCAAGCTTTCCACTCTAGGACGGCTTTTCAACACTAGCAACTAGGCCCAGTTTAGGGTCAATTATATGACATTATTTAATAACCGTAGTAACGATATTACCGATTTTCCTTTTCAAGATTATTACTCTGCAAACGATACAGAGATGGAAGAAATCTCTAGCTCGCATAACCTTAGGGTCTATAACACTTGGATGCTTCCTCAAATGATAGCCTATTTTGGCTCTTTTACACCTTACAAGAACGATAAAGGTCTCATTGACCCTAGGGCTGTAATGAGTAAGAACATTGGGAATGATCCATGGAAGTTTGGGCTTTGGAAGGTTGTGATGAAACTTAAAAGATCTTCTCTAGTCAAAACACAATCACAGCCAGGATTTTGTAACTATTCTGCACTAGTTCCACTAATTATGAGTGGACTGAAAAAACATCAAGATATTCCTTATAATAGTTGGGATAAAGAATATCTACATTTGGCCATGGAAGAATCGCTTCTAGAAGCCGCTACAGCTGAGGTTCCTGAAGATATTGATACAGAAACGCTTATCAATATTCGTGATTTGGGACTGCTAATTAAATCTGGTACTAAAGCCGGAACCAAACACAATCCAACTTCTGCTTGGAAATTAACAGGTATTAGGCACACTGTACTTGGTAATCTACCCACTCTAGCAGTTACTATGTTGACACAGATCTGGGTAGCACATCCTAGTCTACGTAGTAAATATATGATTCTGGACCCTAGAGATTGGGATAATATGCCCGATCCGCTTATTGATATCAATATCATAGGTGATAAGATGTTCCACGAGTCTAACAAGAAAGCACCTAAAAAATCCTCTGTCTCTAACGAAATTCCTTGGCTATGAAATATACTAACGAGATCACTGTAAAGATCAGCAAAGATTATGAAGATGGAGTTCCCGTATCCGAAATTGCAGCAGAATACGGAGTGCCTGAGCGTAGCATTATTGCTAAACTGTCCAGCATGGGTATTTATAAGAAGAAACAATACCTGAATAAACGCGGTGAAGTTCCAATCAAAAAAGAAGAATATATTGAACGGATTGCTGCTTTGTTGGATGTTAACTCTGACATTTTGGAGTCTCTCGAAAAGGTCAACAAGAGTGTGCTTGCGTTAATTGAGGGTAAGCTCAAAGAGGTCGAAGATTGTGATGAGTCTGAAAAGTCTGTGACAATTTAGGGTCAATCCACTACTGCTTGCACAAATAGTGACAAATAGTGACAATTTAGGGTCAGATAAACGCAAAAGCCCCTTAGCCGTTTGAGCTAAGGGGCTTTTTTCATTGTAAAAGTCGAGGGGAAGCTAATTTTTCCGCCCAAAATTTTTTTGGGTCCAAAAACGCGTTTTGTAGGATTTGGGTGCCAAGGTACATCAAATCTGACCCTAAATTTCGGCAGGGTGCACAAATTCGCCGTAAATCTGCCACAAATTGGACTTAAATCGACTTAATTTGACGTAATTTGTTGCAGTTTAGGGTCAGAAATACTCACTTGATTTTGCACTCTAGCTGGAGTAAAATGGCGCAGGCAAGTGCTGGAATTTAGACTTGACTTGTGACGGTGCAAGCTGAGCAAAATAGACTTGCAAAAACAGACCTGTTCCGAGCAGACGCAAAAAAGCCCTGGACCGCTAAGCCCAGGGCTAAAAAGTTTGGTATTGTCTGTGAAGGTGGCCACCAACTATGACGATACTTGCAGCTTTTTCTAGCGCGCTCTAAGTAACAATCGTACCTAGGTTTCAACGATCTTATTTATACTGGTGGATGTTACCCAGTTATGGTTATCTAATAAGATGATATATCCGTTTCCTAGTATATATCAAATCGTGCTAGGGAGGCTTACACTCCCACGGCCCCATAAGAGGTACGTGTACCTCAGAGCATCCAGCAATTAGATCATAGCACTACCGATTGGTAGGTTCGGTGCCTAGAACGTGGTGTCAGCCCGTGGTAGGAGGATCATGTCCTACACTCCGCTCTGACCCTAAACCGCGGCAAGTGCCACAGACGTAAAGGGTTTCGGCCGCTGTTTAAAGTTGTATATACTGCCCCGCTAATGGAGCATATCACAGTTACTACAACTTAGGGTCGGGCCATCATCAGAGAGCTACCCCGAGGTCATTTTAACGTCTTGCACTCGATTTGACGCACACTGCAGGAGTTGCCTTTTTACCTTAGGCCATGCTTAGGGCCAAAGGGTCGGAATTAACCAGCTACGTCCTAGCCAGTGTGACCGCCCGGTGATGGTACTGCATAGCGGAATCGAACCGCTCTTACCGCCGTGAAAGGGCAGTGTCCTAACCGATAGACGAATGCAGCATAAATTGCGTGGGGCGAGAGGTTGGTTGGTTTTTCTCTCATTAAGGAAGTATCGGTAGTCAAATTATCCGACCACTTTCCACCCTTATTGTCGCTGTCTAAGTAATAATTATACAGCGTTTGGGTCAGTCAATCAAGTCGATATTTTCTGACCCTAAGTTGCTCAGGTTAGATTGGCTACCAGAATACGAAGTGCATCATGTGATGCCTTCTCCAGGCTAGCCAGTTGGTCGCTGGTAACGTTAGCCTTAAGAGCCAGAACCTCGATCAGGTCTGCCTTAGTCACCCGACCCGAAGTTGCAGCCTTTTCCTTGGGCTTGTACACGCCTTCACGTGCTAGCTTAGCCACGATAGAACGAACACTCTTGCCCACAGTTTGAGCGATTTGGTCAACGGTCTGCCCGTTGGTATAAAGTTCCACTACCTGGGCAGTTTGCTCGGGAGTATACTGAACTACAGTCTTGCTGGTCATGTCTCAAGTCCTTCTTGCGTTGTTGAAGATTAAATTATACAGGGTTTTAGATTGCGCGGCAAATGTAAATTTTTTATTGTGTCGCGTGTAATGCTTTATCGCGCTGTCTAAGCCATTATTATACGCGGCGAAGTCCGCGCGGCCAAGTGCAAGTTTTCGCACTCGATTTCGCACTCTGGCGCACGCGCGCAACCTCAAGATTTTGCACTCGACTTTCCACTCAGGCGCAAGCGCGCTTGCGCTTTTTATCGGCTTTGCCGATTTTATCAAATTTAGCAGATTTATCAGACTGAACAGTATAGTCGCAGAATGGTAGGTGCAGTCGGTGACTGAACTGTTCAGTCACAATACCCCGCAGTTTTAGTCAGGTACACTTGACATGGACCCCAAAATTGTGGTATAATTTTGGCGCACCAAAATTGATAGAAATGATTTTATCAATTTTGGTATAAAAATAAACCTGGCCGGAGCCAGGTTTATATTAGTCAATAATATATTCAATCCTTTTAGTTACGTTGATCTTTTCAGCCTTAAAATATACGTCGGGTTCCATATGATCATCCTCAGCGTATTTTTTAAACGCTGAAATAGCGTCTTCAAGGGTATTTCCTACGCCATAATATTCGTGACCAGTAAAATCGGTTCCAAATACAATAAACATAATCAACCTTTCAAAGTAAATGCTTAAATAAGGGCTTGCGCCCTTATTTTATTCTAGGGGCTTAGAATTAGCCAAAGCGGAAAAGATTTTAGCCAAAGCGGTTTTGTTGCATTTTGTTAGTGAATCAATTTCACCCTCGGACATTCGGAGAATAGCCCCGATAGCATCGGCATATCCGTCTTTTTTCTGCACGGTTTCACCCGTTTTAGTGGTGTAAACCTTTTTCTGGTAAACACCTTCGCGGGAAAGTTTTGCAATAATTGAGCGAGTGGTGCGCCCCATATTTTCCGCGATAGTTTCAATTGCAGTTCCAGCCTTATAAGCGGAAACGATTTGCGCAGTTTGTTCCGGAGTATAGTTTACAGTCTTTTCAGCCATGATATTACCCTTTCAATTGTCAACAGTGGAAATATAAACGCCAGTCAATCCAAAAGCTTTTTCAACCTTTCGAGCCATTTTCTTGAAATGTTTTCCGTGAATTTCATTATACCCGTTTTCTTCTTGCCATGCGTGGATTAGTTCATGCGCCAGCAAAACATCAGGTGTTCTAGCAGAATTCACTAGATTGATTTTGATTATGTGACCATTTACTTTTTCCTTTCTAGAATATTTCGGCATGTAATATGCATCATAACCTTTTTTGTATATCGTGCGCAGTTCCACATATACGGGCAGTTCAAGCCCCAGATAGTCTATCAGATCATGCAACAAATGTCCGTTCATTTTAGTCAACCCATACATCAATAATTTGTCCATCAATTATAACATAGAACATGCTAACATGCCCAAATGTTACTTCAAAAGTGTTTTCCATCGTAGGAAAAATGTTGTAGAACCGAACCCCGCGCTTTGCTAGGTCCGTTTTGATGATTTCGATTTCGTTTGCCATGGGTGAATTATAGCGGAAAAACGGTCCCTGCGCCAGGTTTGTGATTGAAAAAATCTATGTGGTCGATAGAAAAAATTTATTCGAAAACGCTTGACATGGCCTAAAATTATATGCTATAATTTTGGCGCCCCAAAATTGATAAAAATGATTTTATCAATTCAAGTATAATATAAAGGCCAGTATAACCTGGCCCTAAATTGTATTATTCTATATCACATTCTTCAATATATAAGCATTCTCTAGGAAATATATTCTCATAATATTGTTTATCATTATGTTCGTTTAACAACGGCATTGAGTCAATATACTTTTCTGCTGTATCCTCATTATAAAATGCTTTAATAGTGCTAGATTCTTCGTATTTACTTTCTTGATACATTACGATATAAATAGTGGTCATATTATATTCTCCAATTAATTATTAATAACTTCAGGACCTAATATAAATATTGTAACATGATTATTAATATAATTTGGGTCAATTACTTTCCTATAAGTTTCCCAAGGATTACCTTCAGAATAAAACTTGCCGCTAAGATTATTAGCCCCATAATCATTAGATTTTGCAAACCAAACATAATACATAATCTATTCTCCATTAATAGGGGCTTTCGCCCCTATATTATTTTGCAACAAAATGGTTTTTGACCTGAAAATCGCGCCAACTATAGGGAGTGATTTTATCTTGCCATTTTTTCTTTTTCAGAATTTCAACAAGTATAGGCAATTCAAAATCGCGCGCATCCTCAATTGCAGTATGTGGCTCGGTTTTAAATTCACCCTTGATAAAACCACATACGATTTCCGCGTTAGTTTTATATGTCATATTGCCAAATTCTGTAGCATTATTAAATGCGTGATTTTCAAGGGCAAATTGACGAAAGAGTTTAGTCTGACAAATATTGCCTACTGCCGCTTGCCAAAGGCAAAACTTATTAGTAAACCCTGACAAATCAATACCAGTCTTTTCGCATTTATCCAAATCAAAAGCCAGATTATATGCAGTCAATGTGGGGTTATATGTGCCAATTGCTTGATTAATCCATTTATTAATGGCATTAACGGATGCAAGCATGCGCGAGCCATTGTCAAGCATATTAGTATAGGCTTGTTCACGTTTACGCAAACCCTCATAGCCCCAAATATCATTTGCATGTTTATCATGAAACAACTGGTAAGTGCCATAATGACCATTTACCAGAATCGCAAGAGATTTTGCGATATTACCGTGACGGTCGCAAATAATAATCCCCAAATCAGCCACAGTATTCTGCATTGTGGTTTCAGTATCGAGAATCGCAAAGTATTGTTTCTTGCCCATTTTCATTTTCCATTACCGGATAACGCCGGAATTCGCGTTTGTTGCATCGTGCAACGGGGTTATTATAACACGGTTTTTGCAGGAAACCGTGAAAACCTGAAAATTTTTTAGTGTCCTTGCACCGATGGAATGTAAACGCCCCTAATATTAAAACGGTCGCAAACCGCTTTCAAATATTGAACATTATCCTCATAAAATGTAAATTCAGCCTTCTTGAAATTATTAAGGTTAAAAAACTTGGCCAGTCCATTGATTTTCAAAACCTTACCTGATACGTTAGAATCATGGGGACGGGAAATAAGATAATCAGGTTTGCCTAGAATTTCCTCGACAAATTTATAATCAGGGTCATTCATTACCCTAGCAGTGGCTATAATAACGTAGCATTCAGGATCGGCCAAATCAGCGCGATATTGGTCGGCCAAAGGCAAAAGCTTATCATCCATTGCACGATATTCGTTTTCACGCCAGTAGTCTAAATCAATCCTTTCGCCGTTATCGTCAACGATTGTGCGATAGCGATGCGAAGAATCAACAATTGTGCCGTCCATATCGTAAATGCTCACGCGCTTGATAGTTGCCATTTTGCGATTTCCTTTGTTTGTTGCCATGCGTGAATTATAGCGAAAAAATCAGCCCTGCGCCAGGTTTTGCAAAAATTTTTCTAGGTGTTTCCCCTATTGACACCGACCCTAAATTGTGGTAAGCATTTTGTCCATGGAATTTCAGCAGATACGACCCACCCATTGTACCACAAAAATCCGTTGTATTTCGCCCACATGCAAAAAATATTTTTCACGAAAAAGCTTGACGCGCCCCAAAATTATGTGGTATAATTTTGGCGCCAACATACCCCTGGGGGTATGTCTGGGTCAATTAGAATAATACGTCACAGTCATTTTCATTTAATGTTACTGGGTCGCCATTTTTCGCAAGCTTTAAAAGCTTTTCGGCATGGTCCAAGTCGTTATGTTTATAAAGTGAACGCCAACCGAACATATTTTCATCGTTCAAATATTTAATCGCTTGTTCGTCATTGGATACCCTTATAAACTTAAACTTCCACCAATCTATTTCCATTATATGCCCCATTACGCTATTGATGGATTCTCTATTACGGGTTTCCTGAACGGATTTAATATGCTCAATTACCTTTTCGCAAGCCTCGATTACCTTTGAAGCTTCCATTACAATATTTGCCATTTTAGTGATCCCCTTCTTCCGTATAATATTCACGTTGCGAAAAACCAACCGTATCGTAATCGTTATTCTCTAACCCAGCCTGTTCTAGCGTTTCAAAATCGGTTAAGTCTTCCCATTGCATTTCATCAACCAAATCAAATTTATATAGATCTTGAATCATTTAATTCACCTATTAGGAAAACATCCACATTAATGACATAATAAACCCGATCAAATATTCAATCATATCATTAGCATGATAATACATTTTAATCCCCTTTCCTATCGCAATATGCGTCAAGTGCAATGATAATCATACCAATCAGCGAACCGCCGATAATCCAAACCAATTCAGAATATTGCATTGTATAGTCCAATCAAGTTAGCAGTGAAAAACGCGCCATTCAAAGTAATCAAGGCTTTGTCTTTGTTTACAAACCCCACAATCAGCCAAGAAACCGACCCTAAGGTAAAGCAAATATATCCAATCAACATAAAACCGAATGCCATTAGGAACGAACCTAGAATGCTGGCAATGGTTCCAATCCATGAAATTGTCTTGATCATCATGTTTCCAATGAGTGATATGCGTTAGCCGGTAGACCAAATTTTACCATGATTTCCGACCATGTGCGACCATGCCAGCGATTATTTTTTGGGGCACCATTCAGGTTAAAGTCTACTTGATGCGCCATTTCATGGGGCAGAATTACATGCAACATTGCAAGTTTGTTGTCAGGGTTTGCCAAAAGCTTACCCGATAGTTCAATGTGGTTTTTCTCCACCCAGCAACGCCCCGCAGTGCGATAGATACGATTGTTGACCGTAATCAACGGCATTGCATGCTTGCGCATAGCAGGAAAAAGGTGTACGAACCGCGCCCAATGGGTTTGTGCTGCTAGGTTTAATTCGTTTTGCATGCTTGCATTGTAGCATAGAATCCCAGGTGTATGCAATAACCCTACAGAAAAAATGTTTTTACGAAAACGCTTGACACGGGCACAATATTGATGGTACAATATTGGCGCACCCAAAATGATAAAACTGATTTTATCATTTTGCAGAATTGAAAAAGCCCCGATAGTTCGGGGCTATTGATCACATTGCTACGATAGTGCGCGCTAGTTCTTCCGGGTCAATGTCAACCGATACAGGCAAGCGAACATAATCCATTTCCATGCGAGTCCAGGCCACAAACATTCCAACCTTACGACGGAACTTCTTTTCGTCGGGGCTTGCAATGCTCCATGCCGCCAGCATAGTGCGCGCACCCGGAATCTGGCTTCGCTTGAATGCAAACACAATACCATAGTCTTCGCAAGTATAGAAAATATTTGTGTTACCTTCAAACACCACGTTATCATAATCATCAATGTTATTGCATACAACATATCCCTCATTAATAGCCGTTTTCAGGATGTGCTTTTCGTTAGCGCTCAGTTTGGTGTTTGCCATGTTACATGCTCCAGTTAAAAGAATATTCTACCCTAAATTGCAGGGGGCCACAACCCCCTGCACCAAATTACTTAGCCTTGAACGCTGCCAGAATCTTAACAAGTGCAGTCTTGTTAGCCTTGGTCAGAGAATCTGCCTCGCCTTCGCTCAGGCCGAACAGATTAGCAAATTCGTCTGCAAGTGCATCCTTCTTCACCACGGTTTCACCCGTCTTAGTGGTGTATACTTTCTTTTTGTAAACACCTTCACGCGAAAGCTTCGCTACAACCGAGCGAACGGTTTTGCCAAGGGATTCTGCAATTGATTCCACGGTCGCGCCAGTGGTGTATGCTTGCACCATTGCAGTAACTTGTTCTGCGGTATAATTAACGGCCTTTTCTGCTGCCATGATAGACTCCTAAAAAGTTAAGGGTTACTTTCAAAATCGCTTTGCTTTCTGCGCTGCGATGGAGTTATTATAACGCATTTCAACTGTCACGCAAGCATAGAAATTTCTATTGTTGTTTTTTTACGATAGAAAAAATTAATCGTAAAAAGTCTTGACAGGTAGCCGGGGGTATGGTATAATGAGGGGCGGTTATTACACATTGAAATTTACCTAAGTATAGTGGCCCACCTTTATGGCCTATTTATTAAAAATTTTTACCAAAACTTTCGGTGCCAAATTTGGTCAAACAAAACCCTTGGGGTAGAAAAAATACATTTGACCAGAATACCCCTTAATGTTATAATCTAGATAGTTTGATAAATTTAATAAATAATATGCAACTGAATGAAATTTATGAATATGATGACGGTCTACTATTAAACAAAAAGACTGGACATATTTATTGTAATTTTGACAAAGATGGCTATATAAGAGTACGTAGAGACGGCAAAGAGTTCAGAGCACATAGAATAATTTGGGAATTATTTAATGGGACAATACCTGAGGGTATGTTGGTTGATCACATAGACGGTGATAAATTAAATAATCGTATAGAAAATTTACGTCTTGCAACAAGACAGCAAAATAACGTAAACTCCGTGTCACGTGTTAGAGATATGCCCAAGGGTGTGATAAGAGTAGGTAAAAGATATAGGGCTAGAATTTTTATTAATGGAAAACATCTTAGCTTAGGTATGTATGACACAGTTGAAGAAGCTGCTAGTGTTTATAATAACAAAGCTTTGGAACTACACGGAGAATTTGCAAAAGTATGAACAACTTACCAACAACTCATCCTGCCGAGGTCGTCGAGATAGACCCGGAGTCGCTTGAGGTAGCTAATACCTATTTGCAATATCAAGACATTGCAAAAACTGCCGACGATTTAAACATCTCGCGTGATATGGTATCCCGCATTTTAAATAAGCGCGAGGTACGTTCATATATTGATTCTGTATTCTTTAACGTAGGTTTCAACAATCGTTTTAAAATGAGACAGTTGATGGATACTATCATACAGAAAAAGCTTCAGGAAATGGACGAAGCAGATATTGGATCAACCAAAGATATTTCAGAACTTCTAGCTTTATCACATAAAATGACAGTAGAACTTCTAGACCGCGAGATCGCTCTGCGTAAATTGGAGAAAGAGAAAGATTCGGTCAAAACTCAAACAAATATTCAAATTAACGATAATGCTGGATCAAATTACGGTTCACTAATACAACAACTACTAAAAGGCGAGGATTAATGTCATATTACAATCGAGGCACAAAACAATTAGAACATGGTAATTATGCCAAAGCCTTGGAATACCTTAGACGACAAAAAGAAGAGTTTAAGGAAAAGTATTTAAACATGGGTAATGCTTATAGAGGTTTAGGATTATTTGACGAAGCTGAGAAGTGCTACATTAGAGCAAACGACGAAAAGATTCCTTTAGCTTCGGGTGAATACGTAAAAATGTATCCTCTAGCACTTAATAATCTTGGGTTGCTATCGTATGGTAGCGGCAATAATGAAGATGCGATTAAGTTTTATCGGTATGCGTTAACTTTGGATCCGTTGTATTACGACTGCTTATGGAATCTTGGCAACGCTGTATTACGTAGATATTTTTCTTCTGCTGTTCCGGATGTAAAAGATTGGGAACTAGGGTGGAAACTTTATGAGTATAGGTTCAAGAAGAAAGCACCTACTAAGATTGAAAATGGTCCTAGATGGGATGGTGTTTCTAGTGGTCGTAGAATTGTAGTAATTACGGAGCAAGGGGCTGGCGATAAGATCATGTTTGGTCGTTATGTGCCGCTATTGCGTGAGAAGTTTGAGGAAGTGTACGTATGTTGCGATGCTTCTTTTGACTGCTTCTTTGATAATACTGTTAGAAGCTGGACAGAGGTTAATGACTGTGTAACAATACCTATTTGTAGTTTAGCAGGAATATTTGGTTTAGTAGATGAAGGATATTTAAATGAGAGATTTAAAGCGCGTGAGTATAGTGGGTTTAACATCGGTTGTGTATGGAGTGGAAGCGGTACTCATGCTAATGATCGTTATCGGTCTTGTGATGTTGATCATTTTAGGCGTCTTAGTGGTTTTGGGCAGCTTCATAGCCTCAATCCCGCTGTTGATTGTCCTTCGTTTATGTCAGGGGGTGCATCGTTTGACTGGACAGAAACAGCTGAGCGAATTCTTGGGCTCTCTGCGGTCGTAACTGTTGATACTTCAGTAGCGCATTTGGCTGGAACGTTAGGGGTTCCGACAGTATTGATGCAACCTATTTATAATACTGACTTTAGATGGGGTTTAGGTGTTCCTGATACTCCTTGGTATAAGAGTATGGTAATTGTAAATGGAAATGATTGGAATAATATTTTTGATAACGTAGTGGAATTACTGAATGTTAAAAACAATTGATGGGCGTTATGGACCAGTGACCTTCTTTCAGAAAGATATGTATGTTGGCAGGTCTTTGTGGCATTATGGAGAGTATGGGCCGGATGAGAGCGAGATGGTGGTGTCGTTAGCAAAAGAAGGCGATGGACCTTGTTTAGATATTGGAGCTAATATTGGTTGCATATCGCAGGCTTTAGAGAGTGCGGGGTTTCCTGTTGTTGCTTTCGAACCTCAGCCGGAGGTAGCGTCGGTATTGCGTAAAAATATTAAAGG
>JACCDR010467207.1_pt1 | contig 24181 bp, 10 predicted proteins | sample 7446431 | NCBI WGS metagenome assembly JACCDR01 (sample SAMN15323443, study PRJNA562643) | freshwater metagenome | isolation source: river surface water | place: USA:Blue River Watershed | collected 2017-08-17 | reverse complement strand
AACCGGCTTCAAGCGCGATAGAGCGGTGTTTGAAGACTTGCTCTATCAAAACGTCAAGCAGCCTGGTGGCCAAACCACCAACAACACCCTCTCACCTACGGGCCTGATGCTCGGTACAGGTGTGAAGATCAATGCCACTGAAAAGCTGCACTTGCAGGGCAACTTGGTCAATACACAGTCGCCACTTGACTTGGCGATCATGGGTGGTGGCTTCTTCCAAATTCAAATGCCAGACGGCACCACGTCTTACAGCCGTGACGGTAACTTCAAGATCAACAACACCGGCCAAGTCGTGACGGCTTCTGGCTTCCCGTTGATTCCCAACATCACCATTCCAGAAAACGCAGCCAGCGTGACCTTTGGCCAAGACGGCACCGTCTCGGTTGAAATCGTGGCTGGCGGTGGTTCGCAAAACATTGGCCAGGTGCAAATTGCACGCTTTGTGAATCCAAGCGGCTTAAAGCCCATTGGCAACAACTTGTTTGAAGCGTCGCAAGCCAGCGGCGTGGCTCAAGTTCTGACCCCAGGCCTCAACGGCGCGGGTGCGTTGAAGCAAGGCTCACTCGAAGCCTCCAACGTGAACGTGGTGGAGGAAATGGTCAACATGATTGAGACCCAACGCGCCTACGAGATGAACTCCAAGTCCATCTCTGCTGTGGACGGCATGCTCAAGTTCTTGAACCAAAACATCTGAAGGAGCTGCATCATGATCGTCCTTCGCTTACTCGCCTTAGCAGGCATTGTGTATTTGCTGCAAGGCTGCGCCACCGAGCCCGTCGACATGGTGCTTCGACCCTCGCCAGAGTTTCAGCCTGTGTATCCACTTGCCAGCGACCGGCAAAAAATTGCCACTGGCGGCATCTACAGCAACCGGCAAAGTGATGCCTGGTTTGGCCGTGGCCGCAATTACCAGGTGGGCGACATCATCACCGTGTTGTTGAATGAATCGACACAAGCTGCTCGTACACAAAACACCGATGTGAGCCGTGAGTCTAAAAATTCATTGCCATCAGGTTTCAATACCAAGATCGGAAAAATGTCGCCTTTCTTGAATGGTGTGGACATCAATAACAACAACAACAGCAGCAAGGGCACTGGCAAAGCCGATCAACAAGCGTCTTTGTCTGGCTCTGTGGCTGTGACCGTGGTTGAAATTCTGGCCAATGGCAACTTGATGATCCGTGGCGAGAAAAAGCTGGGTTTGTCTGAAGGCACCGAGGTGATTCAAGTCTCTGGCGTCATCCGCCCTGAAGACGTGGGCCCCAATAGCACTGTGCAATCGCGCCGTTTGGCCAATGCACAAATCGCGTATCGCGGTTCGGGTGATCTGGCCAACGCCACCAAAGCAGGCTGGGGTACCAGCTTGATGCACAAATACTGGCCTTTCTAACCTGTGAATGAAACAACCATGAAACGCCTTTCTCTTTTTGTTCGTGCTTGTCTCGCCAGCCTGTGCGTATTGGCTGCCAGCAGTGCGCAGGCCGACCGTGTCAAAGACTTGGCCACGCTCGCCGCCCAACGCCCTAACCAATTGATTGGTTATGGTTTGGTGGTGGGTTTGCAAGGTACGGGTGACGACGCCTCGGTGCCGTTCACCACGCAAAGCATGAAAGCCATGCTTTCGCAAATGGGTGTACGCATTGATGGCCCTTTGACGGACTTTGAAACTGCGGCTACTGCCGCACGTGTGAATATTCAGAACACAGCCGCTGTGTTGGTGACGGCTGAATTGCCAGGCTTTTCAAAGCCAGGTCAACGCATTGACGTGAACGTATCTGCGATTGGCAAAGCCTCTAACCTGCGAGGCGGTAGCCTGATCATGACCGCCATGCGCGGTGTGGACGGTGAAATTTATGCCTTGGCGCAAGGCGCGCTCACCGCCACAGGCATTGATGCCAGTGCGGCAGGCTCTAAAGTACAAATTGGTGTGCCCACCTCAGCCCGCATTCCAGGCGGCGCGATTGTGGAGCGCATTGTGGACACGCCTTTTGAAACATCGGAAAACGTGATCTACAACATCCGTGAAAACGATTTCTCCACCACCACGGCCATTGTCAATGCCATCAATAAAAAATTTGGCGGTGATGTGGCGCAAGCCATTGATGGTGTGTCGGTATCGGTGCGAGCCCCTAAAAACTTGAACCAGCGTGTGGCCTTCATGAGCGAAATTGAAGCGCTTGAAGTCAAAGCAGGTGAGCCTCCTGCACGTGTGGTCATCAACTCACGCACGGGCACAGTGGTCATCAACCGTTCAGTGCGTGTGACGGCAGCTGCTGTGTCACACGGCACCATTTCTGTGGCGATCAGCGCCACCAATGAAGTATCACAACCCAACACATTGGCAGGTGGTCAAACAACCCCCGTGCAAAACGCCGACATCCAAGTGGCTGAACCCAACAAGCCCATGTTCTTGTTCCAGCCCGGTGTCGAGTTGCGCCAAATTGTGGATGCGGTCAACCAAGTGGGCGCCACGCCTTCTGCTTTGATCGCCATTCTTGAAGCCCTGAAAAGTTCTGGCAGCTTGCGCGCCGAATTGGTCATCATTTAAGCGAGCACAGACATGAGCAGCCCCGTCGACACCTCCATGCCTAGGTCTTACACAGACTTCTCGGGTCTGGGTGAGTTGCGTGGCAAAGCGCAAAAAGATCAAAACAGCGCGTTGCGTGAATCCGCACAGCAGTTTGAAGGTTTGTTCATTCAAATGATGATGAAGTCCATGCGTGAGGCCAACGAGCCCATGAAGGACGAAGAAAACAAATCACACGCATTAGAGACCTTTGAAGGTATGTTTGACAAAGAAGTTTCTTTGCAAATGGCCAAACGCGGCTCTTTGGGTGTGGCCGACTTCATGGAACGTGCTGTGAAGCAACAAATGCCAACACCAGCTACGAGCACCGACGCGCTTTTGAAATCGCGCGGCAAAGGCATTCCATTGAATCCCAAGCAAGAGCCTATTGCTTTGCCCGCAGCGGCACAGCTGAACAAAGGCTTTGCCTTGGAAAAACCCCTGCCACTCAAGAGCTTGCAAGAGTTCAAGGCGCCTTTCAGTGGAGGCCGTAAATGAGTGACATGCTCGGCATTGCCAGCAACGGCATCAGCGCTTATCAACGTGCCTTGAGCACGGTCAGTAACAACATCTCCAACGTCAACACCGAGGGCTACTCGCGTCAAGACGTTGTGCTCAAAGACTCTGCGCCTAAGAAACTGGCCAATATGTATGTGGGCACCGGCGTCATGCTGGTCAACATCAAGCGCCAGTTTGATGCGTTTGCTGAGTCCAACCTGCGCAACAGCACCAGTGATTTGGCCAGCCAAAAACCGATGGTCGATTACGCCAAGCGCGTCATGGACATCATGGGTGATAAAAGCGTGGGCTTGAGCTCTGCGTTTGATGACTTTTTTGCCGCCGCCAGCGCTTTGTCGGCAGACCCAGCTTCTACCGTGCAACGCACCAGCTTTTTGCGCAGCGCCGACGGTGTAGCCTCTCGTTTTGGTGAGCTGAACAGTCAGCTCGATTTGATTGCCACTGAAACCAGCGAAGGCATCAAGAGCGTGGCCGCACAGGTCAACACCTTGACCAGCCAATTGGCCTTGATCAACCAAAGCATGGCCAAGTCGCCTACGCTAGAGAGCCAACCTGCCGAGCTGCTGGATCGTCGTGATTTGACCTTGCGTCAGCTCTCAGATTTGGTTCGCACCAAAGTTACTTTCACCACCAACGGCACTGTCAATGTGAGCTTGGGCACCACCATGACCCAAGGCTTGGTGGTCAACGGCAACAAAGCCCGCCCCATTGGTGTGGACACCAGCGTGCCAGGCAAAATCGAATTGATCTTGGATCCCTACGGCAACACCGAATCGCTGGCCAGTGCCAGTGGTGGCCAATTGGGCGGCTACCAAAGCTTCATCAGCCAAGTGCTGGAGCCTGCGCAAAAGAACTTGTCTGCTTTGGCGCAAACCTTTGTCGCCGAAGCCAACACCATTCAAAAGAACGGCATTGATGGCTACGGCCAAATGGGTGCTGATTTGTTTGCTTTCGATCCCAAGGCCAGTAGCCCTGCAGCAGGCGTGCGCTTGGCCATGAACGATGGCATGCGCGTAGCTACAGCGGCACAGTTCCGGGTGAGTGAGGGCAGTACCAACATCACCACCACGCGAGCCACGGTGAAGTTCAACGGTACAACGCCAACGACACAGCTGAGTAACCCGCAGCTGGTGAACAACCCCAACAAGTCAGCCGCTGTCGCCTTCAAAGTCGATGGCGCGCGTGCCTTCACACCTGTAACCACCTTGTCTGCTGGTGTCGGCGCCACGTTCTATTTAGACGAAGCTGAGCCTGGGCAACAACTGCAAGTGATGACCCGTGACGGGCGTCAACTGCTGGGCTCTGCTTTGAGTGAAACCGAAAAGTTTCAACTCTTCAAAACCGAAAACGGTTTTGCCGCCAATGCCAACTACAGCGACGCCTACTTGAACAAGACAGGTGAATACGCTTACCGTGACTTAGACATGTTCTACGGCGCCAAAGCCATGGTGCAGTTTGGTCAAAACTTTGACGCTTTGGGTCAAGCAGGCCAGCCCTTGCCTATGCCAGCGGCGCTAGAAAGTGCGCGCATTGGCTCTGCAGACTTCGCCATTGCAGCGGGTGCTTTGCAAGTCAATGGCATTGCATTGACTGACTTCCAAGGTAGCAACCAAACTGAAATCACACTGGCAGGCATTGAGTTGGGTACAGCTTTGCCTGTTCAATTCCAATTCCAAGCCTTGTTGGCTGGTAAGGCTGTGCAAATCCCTGTGCAAGCCACCACAGGCTCAATGCCTGACTTCTTGGAAAACTTGAAGACTGCATTGGCTGGTACGGGCATGACAGCTCGACTGACCAATAACAACAAAGACATCATCATCACTGACCCCAAGGGTCAAGAGATCAGCGGTGTGTCGTTCAAGCCTGCAGCCGATGCTTGGGGCGCTTCTGTGGCTCAGGTAAAGGTCAGTTCCGCTGCCTCGCAAATCGCAGATTGGATGAATGGCCATTCACAAGCCATCATTGCCAGTCCAAGCTTTGGTGTGGAAGGCTTCAAAGGAATGACCGCCAATATTGGCGGTGTGCCTTTTGATGTGGACCTGAGCGAGTTCAGCATGGGCCCCTTGTCTGAGCTGGCTGAAAAACTGCAAAGCGCCTTGCGTGCCCAAGACGGTGGCCCTGCTTTGAGCGTCAAGCTCCAAGGCGATCAACTCAAAATCACCGATGCCCAAGGTCGTGCCTTCAAAGGCTTTGCCTTGGTGCCCAACAAGGCCGACGATGCCGTGGTGGGCACGGTCAGCATTGAAAACAGCACCTTGTCGCAATCGCGTGTGCGTGCCGAGGTGTTCTCTGAGTTGCGTGTGCCAATTTCGCAGCTTCAGCTGGGTAAGCCGCTCAAGCTGAACGACCAAATCATCACAGGCTTTAAGAGCCTGGACGAGCTGGTTGTGGCCATCAACGACTCTGCTGCTGGCTTGGTGGCCAGTGTGGGCCAAGACGGTTTGCTCGTGATTACAAATCCACAAGGTACAGCCATTCGCGTAGGTTCTACGCCTGAGGGCAACGCTTTGAATGTGCAATCAGGCACCTACAACGCCCAGCTTCGCATGGTGCAAGTGGTGCGTGATATGCGCGTGGGCAGTGCTGACCTCGACTTTAAAAAGCCCTTGACCATCAATGGCGTGAACTTCAGCGAGTCCACCTATCAGCTCCCAGAGCTGGCTTCTTTGGGCTCGTATCACGTGGAGTTCGGATATCCAGTTAAATCTGTATCGGCGCCAGATGCTGAAGCTTTAGCCATCGCATTGAGCTACAGCTCATCCATTGACCGCATTGAGTGGCCACAAGCTGGGCAAATTTTGCGTATGGATGTCACGGTAGATGACAAAGCTCTTAGCTTGACTTGGGATCCTGCCAACTATGTGGTCGATCCAGCGTTGAGCGATGCTCAAAACGCAGCAGCCAAGTTGGAAAAATTTGCTGAGGCCATCTCTCAGCAGTTTGAAGATCAAGGCATCACAGGCGTGTTGGTCAGCCCACAAACCGGTGGTTTGGTGCTCACCAACACCGCAGGTTTGGATATCACGCCCACCGCACTCAGGGCGGTGGTGCCTGGCTCAGACCCAGAAATCAGCACAGAAGCGGGCACCATCAACCCCAAGTTTGCGGACAGCTACTACGCACAATTCGATGCTGAAGCCAATCGCTTGGTGATCTCCTCCGTCAACGGAGACATCGCCGAAGTCGACTTGCGTAACACCTTTGCCATCAAAGCCGATGTGGATGAAGCTGGCAGCACCCAAACGCAAGAAGTCCCCGCCAACCCAAGCGTTAAAACATTACCTGAGCTGGTTGATCGCATCAATGCCAAGTACAAACAAACAGGTGTTGTGGCCAGTATTGATGACAATGGCGACCTCAAGCTCAGCACCATTGATGAAAAAGGTACACGCGATATTTCCATTGGGCCACGCATTGGCGCCGATGGTTTGTATGCGGCAAACACTTTAGGTCTGATGCCTGCGGACTATGGCTTGGCTTATCGCTTGCAACAATTTTTGCAAGATGAATCCATCGCCCATGACGTGCGCATTTCATTTGGCTCTTATGTAGAGAACATCCCTGGCTTCCCTCCCGAAACCAAATGGGGCGACCCAGCAGACTTGGCCAATTTGGGCTTGCGCACAGGTGCTTACATCGAAGGCGGTTGCCCTGATGACCTGCTGTTGTTTGTCACGGGTAAAGGCTCGGCCAACATCGCTGTAGGTTTTGAAGGTCAGCCCGACAATGTGCGTGACAGCTTGCGTGCACAAACGCTGACTGTGAAGTTCACTGCCGAAGACCGCTACAACATCATTGACCCCAAAACTGGCACCGTGCTGGCCGACCGTCATTACGACCCCAGCGTGTTAGAGCCTGTGATTGAGTTCAACGGTTTGCAAATCAAACTCAGCCACTCACCCGCCGTGGGCGACAGCTACACCGTGGACGGAAACTTTGATGGTTTGGGCAACAACGTCAACATGCTCGACATGGTGGACTTGAACAAAAAGCCCACTGCCAACGGCAAAACCATTGCCAACACCTATATTGACCAAATCAACAACGTGGGTAACTTGGCCCAACAAGCCATCATCACGCAAGAGGCTTTGACCGTCGTGCACGAGCAAGCGATTGAAGCACGCGACAAAGTCTCAGGCGTGAACTTAGACGATGAAGCCGCAGCGCTCATTCGCTATCAACAAGCGTATCAAGCGTGCGCCAAGGCACTTCAGGTGTCAGGTGAATTGTTTGACTCGATTGTTCAAATCCGTTGATCTAGGTAGACAATCATGAAAATCTCGACCGGCCTTTATTTCGAACGCGCTACCCAGCAAATGAGCAATGTGCAATCCAAGCTCACCAAGGTGCAAGAGCAGCTGTCGACGGGTTTGCAAATTGTCAAACCCAGTGATGAGCCTGACAAAGCTTCGCTCGTCACCCGCTTGGAGGCCGAGCTCACCCGTCAAGCCAGTCACCAAGACACGCTCAAAGCCGTCAACGTGCGACTGACCGCAGAAGAAACAGCGCTCAAAAACACCAGCGATGTGCTCTACCGCATGAAGGAGCTGGCCGTACAAGCTGCCAACGACACTGTGGGCGAACAAGACCGCAAGAGCATCGCCATTGAAATGGGCAATTTGCGCGAACAAATTTTGAGCTTGGCCAACAGCCAAGACAGCAACGGTAACTATTTGTTCTCTGGCAGCCGTGCAGGCTCACCTGCATTTGCCAAAGACGCCACAGGTCGCATCACCTACCAAGGCGACCAAGCGCGCATGCAAGTGAACGTGGGCGACAACCGCCGCATGAACCTCAATATGCCTGGCTCCGATGCTTTCACACGCATCGTGCGTGACGACGGCAAGGGCAACAAAACAGGCGTGGATTTTTTCCAATCGCTGGATGACTTGGTCAATGCTGTCAAGACCTCTGACCGCGCTGCCATTCAACGCGGCGTGGGCGAGGTAGATGCCTTGCAAAACGGCATCAGCGAGGGAGTAGGTCAAATCGGTGCTGATCTGACGGTGGTGGACTTGCAAAACAATGTCTTGGATGAAGTGATCTTGCGCCTCAAGAGCACCCGCTCAGACATTGAAGACTTGGACTACACCGAAGCCATCACCCGTATGAACAAAGACCAGTTGGCCCTGCAGGCCGCACAAAGCGGGTTTTCAAAGATCTCGCAACTGAGCTTGTTCAATTACATCAAGTAATCGCTCAAGTTATTTGCCGCGCAGCCGATACACCAACCGATTAGCCTTTTCAAAGCGTCCACACCATGGCCACCACCGCAGTTTCATCCGCAAGCAAAAGCACCAGCACCGCTGCGGACATAGCAGCAGCCAATCGTGCTGCCGCCCAAAAACTGCTTACCTCGCTCAACGCAGGCTCTGGCGTGGACGTGGCATCGTTGGCGCAAAACTTGGTGGATGCTGAAAGAACGCCACAACAAAACGCCATCAACGCCAAGATCAGCAAAAACGAGGCACGTGTGTCGGGCTATGCCGCCATCTCTTTTGTGGCCAATGAGCTCAACACCACCTTCACGGCGCTCAAAGACCAAAACAGCTTCAGCTCATTGACGGCCACCAACAGCCAACCCAATGCGTTTTCGGTCACGCCCAGCGCCACCTCGGTGGCAGGTAGCCATGACATTGAGGTGTTACAGCTGGCCAAGTCGCAGCGCAGCATCAGCGCTGGTTTTGCTTCTGGCACGGTGTCGGTCAACGGTGGCAACCCGATGTCGATCACGCTCAAAGTGGGTGGTGTGAGCAAGCCAGCCATCAATTTGACTGAGGGCAAAGACACGCCGCAAGACATCGTCAATGCCATCAATGCGGCCAAAACAGGTGTGACGGCCACGTTGGTCAACACCGGCGACGGTTCTGCCAATCCTTTCCAAATTGCGCTCAGTGGCCCTCAGGGCTCTGCGGGCGCTTTCGAAATCACCACCACCTACACCAAAGCCGATGGCTCTGTAGGCAGCACGCCCAACAGCGGCTCGGCTGGCTTGTCTTTTGGTGGCAACAGTGCCGACCAAGTGGCCTCAGATGCCAAAGTCAAGATCGATGGCATCACCTTCACCCGCAGCACCAACACCCTGACCGATGTGTTGCCAGGCAGCACGCTCGACCTCAAGACCGTCACCAGCGGCTCGGCTAACCTCAGCCTGGTGCGTGACACCACCGCCATCAAAGACAAATTCAAGGCCTTGGTCACTAGCTACAACGATGCCATGACCATGCTCAACGTGGTGACCGACCCCAAGTCCACCATGGAAACCTATGGTGCAACTCTGGTGGGCGACTCCACCGCCCGCAGCGTCAAAGCCATGATGCGTACCTTGGTGCAAGGCGAGTCCAACACGCCTGGTGCCAAAGTGAGCACCATGTGGCAAATGGGCATCAGCATTGACCGCACCGGCGTGATGAGTTTGGACGAGTCCAAACTCGATGCCGCCCTCAAAGATAACTTTGACGACGTGGTGCAAACCATGACTGGCAACACCAACGGCCTGAGTGCGTACAGCACCAAACCCGCAGGTTTTGCCGGGGAGGCTATGCGCAAGCTCTCTAAGCTCATTGGCCCCAGTGGTGTGTTGTTGGCCAATAGCCAAAACGCTGAAACGCAAAACGCCAAATACCAAGGTGACTTAGCCAAACTAGAAAACCGCATGACCAGCCTGCTGGCCCGCTATAACAAGCAGTTCTCCAGCATGGAAAGCATTGTGGGCAACGTCAACAGCCAAAAGACCAGCCTTAAGTCCACCTTTGAAGGCATGATGGCTGCGTACACCAATAAATAATTTTTTAAGTTTTTCCTAAAGTTACCTGACCTCGCGTCGATTCACGGCGAAACCCCCATTTTTTCGGGGGTAAAGGCGGTTCTATGGGAAATGAAATTCAAGCAAAAGTGCCTCAGCCGGCAGTGGTTCGGCCTGAGGCTGTTGTCGTTCCTAAAGCATCCAACGCCCCGGCTAGCGATGCTGCACCAGCGCCTGTTGAGATCAAAAAACCTGAAATCAAGTTTGATGCCGAGCACGCTCGCAAGAACTTGGAAGAAGCGCTGCAAAAACTCAACGACATGATGAAAGACAGTGGCCGCACGCTGAGCTTCACCATGGATGTCAAGTTAGGTCGCCCGATTGTGTTTGTGAAAAACATGGCCAACGGCGAGGTTGTACGTCAAATCCCTAATGAAGTGGTAGTGCGTGTGGCGCATGGCATTGAAGACTTCAAAGGCATGCTTCACAACGAGTCTGCTTAAGTGCATTGCATACGCTATTTGGCTTATGAATGAAACTTTTTTGAAATTTTTCCAAAAAAGCACTCAAGTAAAAACCACCAATTCCGAATCACTGGGTATCAGGAAATGAGATTCTTGACCTCCTTAACCCTCTCTCTGGACTTTGAGGAGAAACACCATGTCCGTTATCAACACCAACGTCAAAGCATTGACAGCGCAAGCATCTATGAGCAATGTCGAGAAATTGACTGCAACGACTATGGAGCGTCTCTCCACTGGTCTGCGCATCAACAGCGCCAAAGATGACGCTGCCGGCCTCGCTATCACCAACCGCATGACATCACAAATCCGTGGTTACGCAGTTGCTATTCGCAACTCCAACGACGGTATCTCGATGGCCCAAACAGCCGAAGGCGCGATGGGTCAAGTTACCAACATGCTGCAACGCATGCGTGAACTGTCTGTTCAAGCTGCTACTGGTTCTGTGAACGACCAAGACCGCGTGTCGATTCAACAGGAAGTGGATCAACTCAAGGCTGAGATCGACAACATCGCTACCAAGACAAACCACAACAACATCAAGTTGTTGGACGGCAGCGCCGGCAAGATCGTCTTGCAAACTGGCACCAACGCCAACGACACCATGGATATTGCTTTCGGTTCTGTGAAGACCAAAGACATCGGTATGGGTGCACGTGCTTCCCTGTCTTCTGTGGCCACACGCCATGCTGATGCTGCCAGCTCTAAGCCATTGGCTGATGGCGACCTCATCTTGAACGGTGTGGTGGTGGGTGCTTCTTTGGCCACAGACGACACCAAGTCTTCTGCTGCCAACGCTTCTAGCGCCATTGCCAAAGCAGCTGCGATCAACCGCGTGTCTGAGCAAAGTGGCGTCTACGCCACTGTGGGCAAAACAGTTGCCTTCGGCACTGTGATGACACCTGCTGCTGAAGACGGCACACTGATCATCAACGGTGTGTCTACTGCCACCATCTACACAACAGACGACGCTGAGTTGTCTCGTGCTGCAGTGATGACTGCCATCAACAACATCTCGGGTCAGACAGGCGTCAAAGCCATCAACACCCACGATGACAGCCAAGGTATCGTGTTGGTCGCCGAAGATGGCCGCAACATCGAACTCGACCTCAATGACATGACTGCTGCAGCCACTGGCTTGGGCACAGCTGGTATCTACGAAGGTACTTATGAGCTCAACACTTTGGATGGCCGCGCCATCAATGTGTCTAGCAACGTGTCTGGCACTTTGTCTAACTCTGGTTTGAACTTCGGTACCTTTGCTGCCGATACTGCACAAGCTGTTTCTTTGGCTCGTAAGCCACAAGCCACAGCGGCAGCCCCAGAAGTGGGTACTGCAGCAGGTACTGAGACTGGTGTGCTTAAAGGCAACACCTTGGTGATCAACGGTGTGGGTATCGATGCTGCCAACGCCAATGACGACCAAGCCTCTAACACTGTGGCTGCATCTTCTAGCAAAGCTGCCAGCGCCATCGCGATTGCTGCTGCCATCAACAAGAAGACAGGCATGACAGGCGTGAGCGCTACTGCTGAGCCAAACATGCTCAAAGGTTCAGGCTTCACTGCTGGTGATGTGACTGCCTTGAACTTGAACGGCGTGGACGTTGAAATTAGCTTGGGTGCCAACTCAACCCGTGACGATGTCATCACTGCCATCAACGCAGCACAAGGCAAAACGGGTGTCGTGGCTTCTGCTTGGGGCGAAGGTATCACCCTGACAGCTGCTGACGGCCGCAACATCTCGATCAGCTCTGATGCAACTGATGCAGCTGCCTTGGGCTTGACAGGTGTGACCATCGGTACCGCTGGTGATGACTCTGATGCTGTGACTCACTACTCCACAGTGAAGTTGAGCTCTGACAAGGCGTTCTCGGTTGAGAGCGGCTCTGAAGGCAACGACAACTTTGCCGCCTTGGGCTTCCGCCGCGGTACGTTTGGTGGTTCAGACAATGCATTGAAGATTGCTGATTTGGATGTCACCACACAAGCTGGTGCAACCGAAGCTTTGAAAGCCATCGACGCAGCGTTGAACACTGTGGCCGCTGACCAAGCTCGTGCCGGTGCCTTCCAAAACCGTTTGGATGCCGTGGTGTCTAACTTGACTGAGTCGAACCAAAACATGTCTGCTTCTCGCAGCCGTATCTTGGACACTGACTACGCCACAGAAACCACCAACATGGCGCGTAACCAGATCATCGCCCAAGCCGCCACAGCGATGTTGGCGCAAGCGAACCAGTCTTCGCAATCGGTCTTGTCACTCTTGAAGTAATCAGGCCGCAACCCCAAGCGATTGGGGTTAACAAAAAAGCGAGCCTACGTGCTCGCTTTTTTGTTGATCTTGAAAAATTTTCACTTTTTTTGATAAAGGCGCTCAAGTTTTAACAGTTCGTGCCGATCTACATGAGACGAATCCCTGTAAGGGCAGTGTTTTGCTGTGCAAACACTGCCGTTGCAACCCTCAATAAATGAGTGAAAAGAGCGAATCATGGCCACGATCAACAACTTAAGTGCTGGTTTTCAATCAAATGCATTGATGACCTTTGGCGCAGTAACGCCGACCAACAAGGTCACGGCCACGACCGATATTTCTGGTTTTGATGCCGCCAAGATCAAAGCCATGACGGTGGCGGAGGCTGCCGCACTCACCACCGAACAGGTGTCTTCCATCAGCACTGCTGCCATGGCTGGTTTGACGGCGGCTCAGCTCAAGGTGCTGAGCAATGACAACATTGCGGCTTTCACCGATCAGCAGATTGGGGCTTTCTCAAACATCCAAATTGCAGCGCTCAAACCCACACAAATTGGAGCGATGACGTCATCGCAAATCAATTCGTTCAGCACCTCTCAAATGGCGTCATTGAGTGTGGCTCAGGTGGCCTCGCTCAATGTGTCGCGTATCAAAGATATTGATAGCACGCGCTTAGGTGCCTTGAGCTCCAAGCAAATTCAAGCGCTGACTACAGATCAAATTGTCAACCTCATCGGCGAGCAATTGGGAGGCATGAGTACCTCTCAAATCGCAGGTTTGAAAGTGGGTCAGGTTGCGGCCATTGAAACACGTGACCTGGTTAATATGACGACGGCACAAGTGGCCGCGCTTACGGCTACTCAAGTTAAGGCACTCAAAACCAACCAGCTTCAAGCCCTGAGCACTTCTCAAATTCAGGCTATTGAAACCGCTGACCTGAAGAATATGACGGTCACACAAGTGGCCTCGTTCTCGACTGGACAAGTTCAGGCATTGACCACTTCCCTGCTCAATGCCATGACTGTTGCTCAGCTCAATGCCTTGAGCGACACGCAGCTGCAGGCATTGTCTACGTCGCAAGTCAGTGCGCTTGATGCCAACAGTGTGGCCAAGCTCAAAGCCAATCAAGTCGCTGCACTCACCACTGCACAAGTGGCTGCCATGACGACAACACAAGTCAAGTCATTGGCCCTAGCTGCCGTGACGGCGATGGGTTCTGAGCAGCTCAATGCCATGGATGCCAACCAGATTGGTGCATTGAGTGGTGCCCAAATCAAGGCGCTGAACAGCAACACCCTCAGCAGCTTGGGAACCACCCAAGTGCAGGCTTTGAGCACTGCCCAAGTGGCGGGTTTGTCAGTAGCAGCTGTGGCGGCACTGAGCTCAACGCAGCTCAATGCACTCAACACATCACAAGTGCAATCGTTGACGGCCAACCAAATCAAAGGCATGTCGGCTGCTAACGTAGAGTCGTTATCCACTAGCCAAATGGCAGCATTGAAAGCTGATCAGCTCAAAGCTCTGAGCGCTGGGCAGCTCCAAGCCCTTAGCACAGGTGATGTGGCGGTATTGACCACTTCACAAATTACCGCTTTGACAGATACACAAGTCAAATCGCTGACGACTGATGCAATGGCCGCTCTCACCACCTCGCAAGTGGGTGCTTTGAGCGCCACGCAAATCAAGGCCTTATCAGCCACGCAAGTGGCAGCGTTGACATCTAGCAATGTGACAGGTTTGGTCACATCACAAGTCAGTGCTTTATCGGCCACACAAATTCAGGCCCTCACCACATCGGCTGTGGAGGCTTTGTCGACTGGTGTTCTTAACGCTTTGTCGGCCACACAGGTAGGCTCACTCACCACCAGCCAAGTACAGGCGCTGTCAACCAGCTCGGTTGACGATATTTCCACCACCAACCTCAAGGCCCTCACCACCACACAGGTGGCTGCTTTGAGCACAGCCGCAGTGGCGCAGCTAGGCACCAGCCAAGTGGCCGCATTGACAGACAAGCAAGTAGGTGCGCTCACCACATCGGCGGTAGCCGCTTTGAGCACAGGTCAGGTCAAAGCCTTGACCACGGCCCAAATCAAAGGCCTGACCAACGCCGGCATCAATGCCATGACCACTGACCAAGTGGCCGCATTGACCACCACACAAATTACCGCCTTGACAGCGACACAAGTTGAGGGTCTATCGACCAGTACCTTGCAATCGCTCAGCACCAGCCAAGTGGTTGCGTTGACTGATGCGCAGGTGAAGGCCCTAACCACCACCGAAGTGGCTGCCATGACCACGGCTCAAATTCAAGCACTGACCACAGGGCAGGTGGGTGTGATGTCGACTGATGACATCTTGGCTTTGGGTACAGCCCAGGTGAGCGCCTTGACCACTGCGCAAATTCAAGCGCTGAGCCAGGCGCAAGTACGTACTTTGGAGTCGTCTGAAGTGGCTGTGCTGAGCACCAGCCAGTTGCAAGCCCTGTCAGCCAATCAGTTCAAGGCTTTTGCCACTGAAGATGTGGCTGCTTTGACCACGGCCCAAGTTGCTGCTTTGACCACAGACCAAGTCAAAGCCATCTCCCCAGAAAACATCGCTGCCATGAGCACCTCGCAAGTGGCGGCCATCACCACCACACAACTCGGTGCCATGGCCAATGCGACAGTGACTGGACTGACCAGCACACAAGTTCAGGCGCTGAGCACAAGCCAGGTTCAATCTTTGTCTGAAGGACAAGTTAAATCGATCAGCAACGCTGGTGTGGCCGCTTTGAGCACAGCACAGGTCAGTGCCATGACCACCACACAGGTCAAAGCGCTGACGCAAGAGCAAGTGGGCTCCTTGAGCACGACTGGCGCATCTGGCCTCAGCACCACACAAGTGGGCGCTTTGACGACTGCGCAAATCGAGTCGTTCAGCACAGCCGCTGTTGCCAGCTTGAGCACAGCCCAATTGGGTGCGATGTCTACTACGCAAGTACGAGGCATCAGCGCTGCAGGTATCGCTGCGTTGACCAGTACCCAAGCTTCCACACTCAGCACTGACCGTGTGGCTGCTTTGACATCTGATCAAGTGCAAGCGTTGACCACAGGCAATGTGTCTACTTTGAGTACGGCACAAGTCAAGGCCATGACGTCTGATCAAGTGGCAGCTTTGACGACTGGGCAATTACAAGCCTTCAGCACAACACAAGTGCAAGCGATTGACACTACCGATGTGGCGGCATTGACCAGCACACAAGTGGCTTCACTCAGCACAGCCGAGTTGTCGGGCATGAACACCGCACAAGTGGCTGCGTTGACCTCTGCGCAAATCAAGTCAGTGACCACAGCCGCTTTGGCTGGTTTGAGCACCGCCCAAGTGGCAGGTTTGACCACAGGCCAAGTGGCTGCACTCAGCGCCACCCAAGTGGCCGCCATGGAAACGGCTGATGTGGCTGCTCTTGGTAGTGCACAGACCAAGGCTTTGTCAACAACACAAGTGGCCGCATTGAGCACCTCGCAAGTCCAAGCCCTGTCCTCCACGGGTGTGAGCGGCTTGAGCGCGGATGCCATCAAAGGGTTGAGTAACAACCAATTGCAAGCCATCACCACAGCGGGTGTGGCTGCCATGACGACCACCCAAGTGGGTGCGTTGGGTACAGCACAAGTCGCGGCCTTGACCAGCAGCGAAGCGGCTGCGTTGACGACCACCCAAGTTCAAGCTTTGAGCACATCCCAAGTGGCGGCATTGGAAGTGGGTGATTTGGCTGCGATGAACACCAGCCAAGTGTCAGCACTCACCACCACGCAGGTGGGCGCTTTGACTGCGAGCCAAGTGTCGAACCTCACCACTGGCCAAGTAGCTGCTTTGACCACAGCGCAAGTTAGTGTGCTCAGCAGTACGCAAGTACAAGCCCTCAGCACAGGCCAAGTGGCTGAGTTGACCACCACGCAAGTGGGTGCCTTGAGCACTGGCAGTGTGACGGCCCTCGGTGTGGATGACGTGCGTGCCTTGAGCACGGCACAAGTCAATGCCATTTCAACTGCAGGTGTTGCTGCAATGAGTACAGCCCAAGTTGCTGCCTTGAGCACCGACCAAGTGGCCGCCTTCAGCACCAGCCAGGTGGCTGCGTTGACCACCACTGAAGCTGCCACCTTGAGTGCTGCTCAGGCCAAGGCTTTAACCACCGCACAAGTTGAGAAGTTCAGCACCAGCAACATCCAAGCCTTGAACCTTAACAGTGTCAAGGCCATGACCAGCACGCAACTGCAAGCCATGAGCACCACGCAGTTGAACGCGCTGGAAACAGAAGACTTTGCCAACTTGAGTGACGCCCAAATCACGGGCCTCACCACAGATCAAGTCAAAGCCCTGACCACATCTGCCGTCACGTCGTTGACAGCAGACCAGGTGTCTAAGTTCACCACCGCACAAGTGGCCGTCATCACATCCACCAATGTGGGTGCACTGAACTCTGACCAAGTGGCTGCCTTGACCACCGCACAAGTGGGTACGCTCGATACAGCGCAGGTTAAAGCCATCACCACCACAGCCGTAGCTGCGATGACCACAGCTCAAGTGGCTGCAATGAACACCACCCAAGTGGCTGCTTTGACCACCGGCCAAATGGGCGCACTCACCGCCACTGAGGTGAAGGCCTTCAGCACGGCGCAAATGCAAGCTCTTGGCTCGACACAAGTCAACGCCTTGACCAACGCCAACGTGGCAGCGCTGACCACTACACAGGTGGCCTCGCTCACCGCTGGCCAAGTGACAGGTCTCAGCACTGCTGCAGCGTCCTCCTTGGGTACTGCACAAGTGCAAGCCTTGAGCAGCACACAAGTACAAGCCATCAGCACCACCAACGTGGCGGCCATGAGCAGCACACAGTTGTCAGCCTTGACCACTGGTCAAGTAAGTGCCCTCACCACGAGCCAAGTGGTGGCCCTGGAAACCGCAGACGTCAAAGCCTTGAGCACCGCCCAAGTCGCTGCGATGACCACCGACCAAGTGAAGGTGCTGGAATCTGCCGACATCGTCGCGATGAGCACAGGCCAAGTGGCTGCCTTGAGCACATCGCAAGTTCAGGCGCTGACCGATGGCAACGTGACTGCCTTGGGCACCTCGCAAGTGCAGGGCTTGAGCACTGCGCAAGTGAACGCCTTGAGCACCGCACAAGTGGTGGCCATGACCACTTCTCAGGTGGCTAACCTGAGTGCAGCACAAGTCAAGGGTATGAGCACCGCGCAAGTGCAAGCTTTGCAAGACGCCGACGTTCAAGTGTTGAATGCGACACAAATCAAAGCATTGACCACGGCACAAGTGCAAGCTTTGGAGACCACCGATGTGGCCGGCCTCAGCAGCACCCAATTGGCAGCGTTGACCGCTGACCAAATGAGTGCCTTGACCACCGCACAAGTGGTGTCTTTGACCACCAGCTCTGTGACGAACTTGAGCTACGACCAAGTCAAAGCCTTCACCACCACCCAGTTGCAAGCTGTGGAAACAGCAGACATTGCGGTCTTGAACTCTGACCAATTCTCATCATTGAGCGCCACACAGGTGCAAGCCTTCACCACCGCACAGGTGGAGAAGCTCAGCACAGGCGTGATTGTTGGCTTGAGTAATACCCAAGTCGATGCGCTCAGCACCGCGCAAGTGGTGGCCCTGACCACCACCCAAGTGGGCGCCATGACAGCAGGTTCTGTCACCGCGTTGAGCTCTGGCCAAGTGGCTGCTCTCACCAACGGTCAGTTGGGTGCTTTGTCCACCGGACAAATCCAAGCTTTGGATGGCGGCGATGTGGCTGCCATGAGCACCGCGCAAGTCAACGCACTGAGCACCGCTCAAGTGAATGCCTTAACCACAGGTCAGGTTACAGCCTTGACGACAGATCAAGTGTCTAACTTGGCCAATGCAAAACTGCAAGCGGTCAACACCGCAGGCATTGCAGCCTTGACATCTGACCAAGTGGTGTCCCTCACCACAGGTCAAGTGGCTGCCATCACCACCACACAGCTGCAAGCGCTGAGTGTGGGCAGTGTCAATGCCATGACGACGACACAAGTGGCATCTTTGATTGCTGCTCAAGTGACTTCGTTGACCACGGGTACCGTGACAGCCTTGTCGTCTGACCAAATTGCGGCCCTGACCACAACGCAAGTGGGTGCTTTGAGCACCACCCAAGTGGCAGCGGTGACGGCTGACCAGGTGGTCGCCTTGACAACCGCACAAGTGGCCAAGCTCAGTACTACTCAATTGGGTGCGTTGACCGAAGCCAACGTGGCGAACTTGAGCACTGCGCAAGTGGATGCACTCAGCACCACACAGCTGACATCGTTGAGCACGGGTCAAATTGACTCACTCACAGCCGCTGTGGTGACCAGCTTGGCCACTGGCAAAGTGGCAGCGCTGACGACCTCGCAAGTGGCTGCACTGACTGCAGACCAAATGGGTGCGCTGTCCACCAGTGGCGCAGCAGCGTTGACCACCACACAGGTGAAGGTGCTGGGCGCTGACCAGATCCGCGCCTTGAGCACAGCCTCTGTGGCCGCCTTGACCACAGGTCAATTGCAAGCCTTGACTACAAGCCAAGTGAACCAGTTAACCAACACAACAGTGGCCTCGCTGACAACCAGCCAAGTTGCTGGCTTGAGCACCTCGCAGGTTGCAGTGTTGGCTGACTCGGTCATCACCGGCTTGAGTACGGATCAATTGACTGCGTTGACCACGTCTCAAGTGGGTGTGTTGACGGCTTCGCAAGTTCGTGCCCTCACGACAGCCGAGGTGGCTGCCTTGACCACCAGCCAAGTGACTGCTTTGTCTGCAACACAAATTGCTGCTATGGAAACAGCCGACATGGTGGCCATGTCGACCGATCAGGTCAGCGCGTTGAATACAACGCAAGTCGCCGCCTTGACCGTTGGCATGGTGACGGCACTGAGCACAGATCAAGTGGCCGCATTGGGTACAACCAACGTCACTGCACTGACCGCAACGCAAGTTCGTGCCTTGACCACAGCTAGCGTGGCTGCTTTGGGTACCGATCAGGTAGCCAAGTTGACGACATCGCAAGTCAATGCCTTGACAGCCTCTGCTATCGGCGCTTTGAGTACGGATCAGGTAGGTGCACTGACTACAGGTCAGGTGAAGGCCTTGACTACAGCCAACATCATCGCTTTGAGTACAGCACAAGTCGCTGCTTTGAGTACTGATCAAGCCGTCGCCTTGACTACATCTCAAGTACAAGCCATCGCAACTGATGACGTCCAGGCCTTGACCACAAGCGCGATTGCTGTATTGACTTCTAGTCAAGTACAGGCGTTGAGCACAGCTGCAGTTAACGCTTTGACGACTGACCAAGTTGTGGCACTCACTACTTCGCAAGTCAATATTTTGACTACTGGCGCAGTAGCAGCGTTGAACACTTCTCAGGTTGCTGCCTTGTCTACCGACCAAGTGCAGGCGCTTACTGTGTCGCAATTGACCTCGCTCAGCAATACACAAGTGAGTGCTCTGTCTACCACCCAAGTGGGTGCCTTGACCGCTAGCCAGCTGTATGGGTTGGTAACAGCCGCCCGAAACTAATCAGTAACTGTCTGACTTTGTAAAACAAATTTTTGAAAAGAGACCATCATGACCAACTCTATTAACAGCGTCACCAGCAGTTACTCATCAGTCACTTTTGCGGCGATGCCGGCTGCCACAAAACCAGTCTCTTCATGGACGACCACCGAGGTGGCAGCGATTGCGGCTGCAGATATTGGCTCTCTCCAGCCCTCTCATATTTCGGGTATGTCTACAGCCCAAGTCAATGCCATCAGCACCGCTGTATTGGCGGCACTGACTACCGCTCAAGTACAAGCGCTCAGTGCTAAGCATTTGGCAAGCTTTAGCACCGCAAGTGTGAACGCTTTGTCGACCGCTGCATTTGCTTCGCTGAGTGCCTCGCAAGTACAAGCCTTGAGCAATACCCAGGTGAGCAGCTTGAGTACTGCCAACGTGGGTGCGTTGACTTCGAGTCAGCTGAATTCGTTGAAAGCCACGCAAATCACCTCTATGTCGACGGCGCAGGTGAATGCAATTTCAACTACAGCTTTGTCTGCCATCAAGGGTTCGCAGCTTGCCATGCTAAGTACGGCTCAAGTCAACGCTTTGTCAACCAGCAGCTTGGGTAGCTTGACTTCTGCTCAAATTGTGTCGCTGACAACAGATCAAATTGTTGGTTTGATCACGTCGCAACTCGCCTCTTTGGGTACTGATCGCATTGCCAGTTTGACAGCTAACCAGATATCTGCCATCGAGACTGCTGATATCAGTGGCTTGACAACAGCTCAAGTTGAGGCCTTGTCAGCCAACCAGGTGAAAGCTCTGACTACGGGGCAGTTGGAAAAGCTGACGACCTCTCAGTTTGCGGCTATGACCGCTTCTGACATAGTGGCCCTGAGCGCTAAGCAAGTTACGTCGCTGACCACATCACAAGTTGCCTCCATGACCACAGCACAAGTGGCAGCTTTGACCAAAGATGAAGTCTCTGGCATGAGTACAGCCCAAGTGCGTGCATTGACTACCACGCAAGTTAGTGCATTGACTACTGCTGCTTTATCTGCGTTCACTACAGCTCAAATGGGTGCATTTAATACTGCCCAGGTGAGCCAGTTGACTACTACTCAAACTAAGGCTCTGAGCGTTTCACAGGTGTCTACGTTGACTAGCACACAAGTCAACGCGCTGACCACGACACAAGTAGGCGCATTGACAGACAAACAAGTCAAAGCTTTGACCACCAGTCAAGTTAGCGCCATGGGTACCACCCAGTTGGCAGCTTTGACCACCACTCAAGTGGCAGCCATGGAGGTGGCTGATGTGGCTGCGTTGACATCCACGCAAGCCAATGCCCTAACCACTAGCCAGCTTCAAGCTTTGACAGCTTCTCAAGTAAAAGTTTTGTCAACAGCCACGGTCGCTGGCTTGAACACCACACAAGCCACAGCTTTGACCAGCACACAGCTGGCCGCGTTTACAACTGGCCAAATTGGCAGTTTGTCGAGCACTGCTGTCTCCAAGCTTGGCACGGCGCAAGTAGCTGCTTTGAACGTGCTGCAAATTGGCGCATTGACTACCGCCTCAGTCAACGCCATGAGCACCAGCCAAGTGCAAGCACTGACGGCCAATCAATTCAAATCGCTCAGTACTGGCGCAGTGGCGGCACTGACTACATCACAAGTTGGCGCGCTCACCACTTCGCAGGCGGCTGTTCTGTCGGCTACTTCTGTTGCCGCACTGACTACTGCTTCGGTTGCAGCTTTGTCTACTAGCCAAGTCAAGGCCATGAGCAACGAGGCAGTGACAGCTTTGAATACGGCACAAGTCAAAGCGATGACTACCACTGCATTGGCTGCCTTGACAAGCGAGCAAGTGGCCACGCTCAGCTCGGCAGAAGTGGCATTGCTGAGCACCTCACAAATCAAAGCTTTGGACACCGCCCAAGTGAAGGCCTTGGCTGCAGGCGGTATCAGCGCGTTTGACACAGCACAGATGGCGGCCTTGACCACAGGTCAAGTGGCGTCACTCACAGCTGCACAGGTGAAAGTGTTGACCACCGCACAAGTGGCAGCATTGGGAACCACCAATGTGAAGGCATTGACATCCACCCAGCTGGCTGCTTTCAGCAATACCCAGTTGGGTGCTTTGACCACGGCTGAGGCCTCTAGCCTAAGCACCAGCCAGCTTGCAGCGCTGAACATTGGCCAAATTGGTGCCCTCACCACCACGGTGGTGGCAGCTTTGGGTACAGACCAAGTGAAGGCCCTGTCAGTTGACCAGTTCAAGGCTTTGGGCACTGCTGCGGTAGCAGCACTGACCACAGCTCAAGCTGCAGTAGTGACCACCACTCAGCTCGCGGCTTTGAGCAAAACCCAGGTGGGTGCATTGACCACAGCGCAAGTGGCAGCTCTGAATACTTCTCAAGCCAAAGCACTCTCTGTATTGAGCGTGGCGTCGCTGAGCACTGGTCAGCTGCAAGCGTTGAGTACAGCCGCAGTGAATGTGTTGGATGCCAAACAGGTGGGTGCATTGACCACCACGCAAGTCGCCGCATTGGGTACTAGCCAAGTGAACGCTTTGTCTTCAACTGCGGTGCAAGCTTTGTCGGCTACACAAGTGGGGGCGTTGACCACTGCACAAGTGGCAGCCATGACGACAACGACACTGCAAGCGCTTGAAAGTGCAGATGTGGTGGCTTTGACCACGGCGCAGTTCAATGCGATGACCAGCACACAAGTGGCTTCTTTGACCACTTCACAAGCCAAAGCCTTGGCTTTGGATGATGTGGCTAGCTTGGGTACAACTCAGCTCAAAGGTTTGACAACCACTCAAATTGCCACTCTGACAGCCACACAACTCAATGCGTTGAGCACCACTTCGGTGGCAGCTTTGGGCACAGACCAGTTGCAAGGCTTGAGCAAGACGCAAGTGACGAGCTTGAATGCCACTAACCTCAAAGCATTGACAACAGCTCAAGTGGCTGCGTTGACTACCACTCAGCTCTCAGGCTTGAGTGACACGCAAACCAAAGCGCTGACCACCACTCAGGTTGGAGCCTTGAGCAACTCGCAGTTGCAAGGCTTGTCGGCAGCGACCCTCAAGGCGCTGACCACGACTCAAGTGGGTGCATTGAGCACGGCACAAGTGGCTGCACTGACCACCACGCAAGTGAAAGACATGGCCAGCACGACAGTGGCCGCCTTGAGCTCGACCCAAGTGAATGCGATGACTACCAGCCAAGTTGCGGCATTGACCAAAGCCTCGGTGGCAGCGCTGACCACTGGGCAAGTGGCAGGGTTAAACACCACCGTGCTTAAAGCCTTGACGACAGAAGCTGTAGCTGCAATGACGAATGATCAAGTCAAAGCCTTGACCACGGCCAGCGTGGCTGCGATGGCCACAGACCAGGTGAAAGCCCTTGAGTCTGCAGACATTGCAGTGTTGAGCTCGGCACAAGTGGGCGCGTTGACGACGACCCAAGTGGGAGTGCTGACGGCTAATCAAGTCAAGTCACTCAGCACGGGTGCTATTGCGGGCTTGGCAACGAGCACTGTGGCTAAACTGAGCAGCACACAATTGAATGCCTTGACCGCCAACAGTGTGACAGCCTTGTCGACTGCGCAAGTGGCGGCATTGACGACCACGCAAGTGGCAGATATGACCGCAACCTTAGTCTCTGCGTTGACCACCACACAAGTGGGTGGCATGACCACCGCCCAAGTGGCAGCGTTGACCACAGCCTCTATCGTGGCACTGTCTGCAACTCAGGTAGGGTCTATGACGACATCGCAAGTGGCTGGCTTGACGACTTCTCAGGTCAAAGCGCTTGAGACTGCAGATATTGCAGGGTTGAGCACTGGCCAAGTGCAAGCACTGACGACATCACAAGTGGCTGCTATGGAAGTGGCTGACTTGAAGGCCCTGACTTCGACGCAAGTGAATGCGCTGTCTGCTACGAAGATTGGTGCGTTCACTGGGGCTCAGTTATTAGGACTAATGGTTAAGTAATTTACGAACCCCTCTGATGCTGATATGTCAGAGGGGCTTTTGTTTTT
>JACCDR011137934.1_pt1 | contig 24182 bp, 22 predicted proteins | sample 7446431 | NCBI WGS metagenome assembly JACCDR01 (sample SAMN15323443, study PRJNA562643) | freshwater metagenome | isolation source: river surface water | place: USA:Blue River Watershed | collected 2017-08-17 | reverse complement strand
TCGACGCCCCTAATTTACACCGGCCCCAATGGCCGCCTCATCCTCACGCCTCTCCTCTATCGCGACGCTCGCACCGAAGCTCTACTTCGTCTGCGCGAATTCCTCTCCCTGGTCACCTTCCGACGCGAAGCTGGACCCGGCGAAGAACAAGGCATTCCGTTCCGCCTTCCGCTTGCTCAGATCCACGAGGAAATGCCCGACGACATTCTCGAGCTACAGCCCCCCGCCATCGGATTTCTTCCTGTACCTGGCCCTGGTATCCACGAATCCCTCGGCCTCAGCGGACTTGAAATCCTGGACGAAACACAAGACGTCTTCGGCCCAGGCACGGTCGTCGTTCGCTACGGCGACTGGATCGAAAACCTCACGCTCGAGGTCTTTGCCGAAAAGAAAGCTCACCGTCGTGGTCTGGTCGCCGGCCTCCAACAGGTTCTTCGCCTCGGCGAAGAAAGCGGCACGCTCCGTCTCAAGGTCCCCGCGCTTTTTGGTGCTGTCGCCGACTTCAACCTCACCGACACGCTGTACATCGACGACCCCTACGTCGTTCAGAACCGCCGCCGCGCCCACCTCCACGTGACGCTCACCGTCCCCGAGGTTTTCCTCGCGCGTAGCTACCCCGTCCTCCGCACTCAGCTCTCCATCCAAGTCGACACCGCCGTGGTCGAAACCTCTTCCGTTCTCCAGCAACTCGATCCCACGCTCTCTCCCGACCTCGTCGCCCTGCTCATCAAGAAGCCTTGACCCTCAACCTGCTACGTTCCAGCGCATGCGAATCGTTTTGCTCGCGCTGATGTGTGGTTTGTTCGTCGGTGCTCCCCCACTCTTCGTGGCGTGCTCTCCCTCCTCGATGGAACCCCGGGGTTCCATCGACCAAGTCGACCAGCGCGTCGCCATTGGCTTCGCCTCCGCACGTACGGCGCTCGCTCTCCTCGACGCCGCCGAAGTCCTCTACCTCGAAGAGGGCACCCGCAAGCAACTTTTCCACGGCGAAGACGACCCGCTTCTCGCCGCTTCTGGTCGACGCATCGCCGCGCTCCAAACTATGCGCTCCACGCTCGAACGTCTTCGCTTCCACCTCACCCGCGCCAACCCTTCCGATCTCCGTGAGATCTTCTCCGGCTTGGCTGGTGTTGCCGAGGATGCTCGACAAGCCGGCATCCGCGTCCCCTCCGAAGTCTCCCAAACCCTCACCCTCCTGGAGCAGGTCGCCCAATGAACCTCCTCGAAGCCCTCGAAAAAGGCGCCGCCGTGCTGCGCGTGCTTGGCCCCCTCGCCGACCAAGTGAACAACTACCTCCACCACAACGGCCCCGAACCCGCTCTCTTCGAAAAGCTCCCCGAGTTGAAGTCCCCCGCTGCGCTCGAGCGTGCTCGCATCGCCGCCCGTCGCTCCTCTTCGACTCCACCCGCTCAGTAAGTTACCCTCTGTCACTACCCCCCGCCCAGGGAGCACCCCCCGCCCATGTCAAGTTTCACTCGCCGCTACAGCTCGGACCCCGGCCTCGCCGAGCTGCTGAAGATCGAAGGCATCGTCATCATCGACCGCGACCCTCCCGCCGCCTTGGCTGGCACAGGCACGGGCATGGTCACCATCGTCGGCGAGTTCGAAGACGGCCCTTTCGAAACTCCCTACGAAATCACTGGCAACTCCGACTTCATCGACAACTTCGGGGGCTTCGGCTTTACGTACGACGGCGTCCAAAGCAACAACCCTTGCGCCCGCGGTCGCAAGAGTGACGGCGCCCTCAACTTCGAGTACTGGAACGGCAACGGCTTCATCGCCTGCGTGAACAAGAAGTTCCGTCGCTTGGCCGTCGTCCGCGTCGACACGTCCGTCGGCTCCGTCCAATTCACTCGTCGCGCCTCCGCCCTTGGTAACAACAAGTACCAGTGGGATCTCGAGCCCGGTCAACACCTCGACCTCGATATCGGCGGCGGTGCTCTCGTCTCCACCTTCAACGCCACCATCGCCTCCAAGGTCTCCAACGCCCAGACCTTCCCCACCGGCTTCACCGGCGGCGAGAAGATGACCATCGTCGTCGACGAAGGCACCCCTCTTCAGGTCGGCCCTCTCGAGGTGACGTTCCTCGCCGGCGATACCACCCAATCCGCCATCATCTCCCGCATCAACCTCGCCTTCGGGTTCACCGTCGCCGCCGCCAACAGCGCCACGGTCACCCGTCTAGACGGTCGCATGCGCGGCACGAGCGGCAATGTTCGCGTCGTCAGCCAAGACGCCGCCGTCGCCACGGCGCTCGCCTTCACCACGGTCGTCGCCTCCGGCACGGGCAACGTCGCCAACATCGACCAAGTCACCTTCGCTGAGGTCCAAACCATCGTCCAAGCCGGCGCCCCCGGCACGTCGGTCGACCTCACCCCGAGCGGCCTTCTCCGCGTCAGCGCCAACTCCGCCGCTTCGATCCAAGTCCTTGCCGCCACGACGGCCCTCGACTTCGGCTTCACACTTGGCACCACGACCACGGCCGCCGCTGGCACCGCTGGCGTCATCCCTGCCGGCACGCGCGTCCGCAACGGTAGCGGCGTCGAGTGGGTCACCTGCCAGACCATCAACGTCAACGCCACCAGCGCCGGCCCCTACTCGGCGAAAGTCCGCCCCGCCGTCGACAACGGCACCACCGCCCAATCTGCCGCTGGCTCCATCACGGTCATGCCCTCCGGTCTCGAGCTGGCGGCCTTCACCGTCATCAACCCCGCCCTCGTCTCGGCCGCCCTGTCCGAGTCCGCCTTGGACGCGAAGTACCTGTCGGCCATGGCGTCCACGCTTTCCCAGAGCGCCGTCACCAAGCAAACCAACTTCCTCGTCTCCGCTCGCTCGAGCAACGCCATCCGCCAGGCTGGTCGCCAGAACGCCATCGATGCCTCCAACCAAGGTCTCTTCGGTCGCAAGTTCGTGATGCGTCCTCCGCTCGGCACGTCTCGCCTCGCCGCCAAGAGCCTCGTCGCTCAACCCGGCGCCGGCACCTACCGCTCCGACCGCGTGAACTACGTCTTCCCCGGTGCCTGCACTTTCGTCCCCCAGATCGCTCTTCGCGGTTTGGACGGCGGTGCCGGCTTTTCGGTCGACGGAATCATCGACGTCGGCGGCGACTCGTGGGTTGCCTCGCTCCAAAGCCAGCTCAACCCAGAAGAGAACCCCGCTCAACTCACCGACTTCATGGGCAACATCGTCGGTCTCGAACGCGGCAACGCCGACGTTCAGTCCATGACGATGGACGACTACGTCGCCTTCCGTGCCTTGGGCATTGCCGCTCTTCGCATGGACGACGGCACCGCCATCATCGAGTCCGGCATCGTCAACGTCGACCCCGCCCAGTTCGCCAACATCAAGAACATGGCTCGGCGCAACATGGCCGACTACATCCAGGACAGCCTGGCCATCGCCCTAAAGCCCTTCTGCAAAAAGCTCGCAACCAAGGAACGCCGCGCTCAGGTCGTCGGCGTCGTGAAGGCCTTCCTCGAAGGCCTGAAGTCCCCTGGCAACAGCAGTGCCCAGCGCATCGCCGACTACCGCATCGATGCCAAGAGCGGTAACACCGTCGCCTCTCTCGCGGCTGGAATCTTCCGAATCATCATCAAAGTCCAAACCCTCTCGAGCTTGGACGTCATCGTGCTCGAAACCACCATCGGCGAAACCGTCACCTTCGACGACGCGGCCCTCGCTGCCTGAGGAATTCCCCCATGCCCGACCTTCGTCTCAAAGGCCAAGAAATCTCCATCCGCTCCGTCGCTGGCGGTGTCGTCGTCGACTCCATCGACTCCGTCGCCTCTTTTAACCAAGAGGTAATGCTGGAGATCAAGCAGGACGGTTTCCTCGGCGAATTCGTCAACCGCTTCGACAACATCATGAACGGCTTCGGCGGGGACTTCGAGTTCCACGTCCACAACGCCCTCTGGGTCCCGTTCGAACGCTCCATCATCGACAAGGCCCAGCGCAACATCCCGGGCCTCCAGTTCAACGTCATCCGCACCGACTTCTACCCGAACGGCAACTCCGTGATTTACACGTACCGTGACGTCGCCTGGGGTGCCATTCCCCACGCCGTCGGCAGTCGCGGCGACTACGTGAAGATCAAGGGCCAGTTCAACTGCTCCGAGCGCCCCGAAGAAGTCAACTCACTCCCGTAAAACCAACGGCCCGAGACACATGGAGGTCGCGGTTCGACGGGGCCGCTCCTTCCCCACCATGTGTCTCGGGCCTTGGACTGACCTCGAAAGGAAGGATACGTCGCCATGTCCGACTCTGTCACCACCAACGCCCCCCGCCCCACCATCCAACTCAACCTCGTCGACGCCTCCGAGCTCGAGACCTTCGGCCAACCCTCCCCCGAGCAGAAAGCCGCCGCCGAGGCCGAAGGTAAAAAGCTCGCCGAAGCCGTCCAGGAGATGACCGCCAAGGCCATCCTCCCCGCGGCCCAAGGCGAAGTCCCCGCCTGGGCCGCCGAGTTCATTCCCTCCGCGGGCATCGGGGGCGAGCCGTTCCGGTTCCCGCGTGGTCGCCCCATCATGTTCGTTCGCTTGCGAGCCGAGTGGACCGACATGCCCACCGAAGGCGACCGCCTTCTCATCTGCTGGCCCATCTCCTACGGCGACCAGCAGTTCGCTATCCGCCGCGCCAAGGGCGACCCCAACGTCGTCACGGACGAACTGACCAAGCAGATGATCCGCGCCATCGACGGTAAGCCCGTCGACTGGACGGGTGGTAACAAGCAGAACCCCGACGTTCTCTGGCAACAGATTGGCCAGAAGTGCCGCTACCTGCTGACCCGTCTGTATCTGCAGAACAACACGCTGTCGGCCTCGGAGACTCGCGATTTTTTCGAACGCTGCATCGCTGTCGTGATTCCTGGCTAGCCAGCGATGCCGATGGCGTCCCCCTGGACGAAGCCGTCTTTTTCGACCGTCTGCGCAAAGTCTCCAAGCGTCACTTCGACTCCATCTGGCGCGACGCTGCCGCCCTCGGCAGCATGGTGGCCGAAGTCCCCTCCGAGGAAACCCTCGACGAAGTCCTCGTCTACCTGAGTCGCTACTCCCGCACCCCCATCCCCTACTTCGAAGCGCTCCCCGTCGACCGCGTCATCGCCCTGCACAAGGCCTGCTCCCGCCTCATCGCGGCCGAGAACGGCAAGAAGCCCTCCCTCGACCTGCAAGCCGCCTCCGAGGAGACCCGCTAGTCTCCTCGGAGCATGGGAACGAAAGAAGTCAAAGCCCGCCTCACGCTCGAGGACGCCGCCTCCGCCACCCTCAAGCGCATCAAGGGCGGCTTCTCCGAACTCGTCACTTCCGAGAAAGCCGCCCAAGAGGGCATGGACACGCTGAAGACGACGCTGGCCACGATGGCCGGCGTCTACCTTCCCCAACTCACGCGCCAAGCCCTCGACTTCGGCAAGAGCTTCGTCACCGCCGCCGCCGGTGGCTACGCCGACGACGGCGCCATCGCCGCCCTCGTCTCCACCGTCCAAGGTGTCCCCTGGGAGGAAGCCGCCCAACGCGCTGCTTCTTATGGCGACGAGTTAGACCGCATCGCCATCAGCACCGGCGTCACGAACGACTCCCTCGGCGCCGGCTTCCAAAAACTCATCGAGATCCACGGCGCCACGGCCGAAGGCGTCGCCCGTGCCCGTGGCGAGATCGACCAACTCGCCGTCATCTCCTCCCGCCTGAACATCCCCATGGAGGCCGCCACTCAGGAAATCGCCTTCATGGGCGAAGGCGTTCTCAAGGCCAAAGGTCGCATGGCCCAGCTGCTCCAATCCACCGGCGTCTTCGGCGACTCCCTGAAAAAAGCCTCCGCTGGCTGGGCCAAGCTCACCGAAGAGCAACGCATGGCCATCCTCGAAGACGGCCTCGCTCGTGCTGCGAAGACGATGGGCGGCATGCCCCGCACCTTCAACAGCCTCCTTGGCTCCCTTGAAAACATCTACAACATCTCCAAGGAAAAGCTCGGCGAGCCCCTCGTCGACGCCCTCACCCCCCAGCTCGAGAACCTTGTCGAGTTCCTCGACAAGAACAGCGACGCCGTCGAGCACTTCGCCCAAACCATGGCGAAAGACGTCGCCGACGGTGCGGTCGAAGCCGGCAAGCTGGTGAAAGAAGGCTGGCAGTACCTCGTCGAAAACCAGGCCGAGATCAAACAAACCATCATCGAAGCGTTCGAGTACGGTAAGTCCGTCGTCGAGTTCATCCTCGCTCACAAGGAAGAGCTGGCCATCGCCTTCGGCGCCAAGACGCTCGGCCCCACCGCCCTCGGTCTGCTGAAGCCCGGTGCCTCCGTTCTCTCCCACGTGTACAAAGCAGGCGCTGCTGGCGTCGGTGCCGACGCCCTCGGTGGCGCCAAGCTCACCGGCCTTGCTGGTGGCGCGGCATCGCTCGGCGCCTTCGCCCTGGCGCTCGGTGCGGCCACACTCGCCGCCGAACAGTTCACCGCCCTCATGCGCGAGACCGACGGCGGCAAAGGCGACGACCGCATGAGCTTCGAGGCGATCCAACGCCGCATGCAGGAGATGATCGACAACCCCGACCGCGGCGTTTGGGACAAGGACGCCATCGCCCACTTCGAGCACATGCGCCAAAACCTTGTCTCTCTCGCCGAAGACGTCGGCGAGAGCTCCCGCGCCGCCGGCGATCTCGCCGACCGTGCTTACCAAGCCCACCGCGCCATGCGCTCCATGCTCGACCCCGTTGACGCCGCCGCCCGCGTGCTCGAGCAGATGGCCCAAACCGGTGTCGACGCCGAGACGCAAGACAAGAACATCGCCACCATCGCCGACGGCTTCGCCGCCGCTATGAAGTCTTCCGACGCCGGTACCCAGCAGTACATCGCCAACCTCCTCGCCAAGAGCCAAGCGCTCCAGCTCGCCTTCCTCCAATCCGGCAACCTCACCGCCGAAGGCTTCGACACCCTCGCCGAACTCGTGAAGGGCCAAGCCGAAGGCTTCGCCGACAAGCTCAAGCAAAAGGCCGACTTCGTTGCCGACGGCAACAAGCCCGACGTCCCCAAGATCCAATTCAACGGGGGTCAAGTGTTCAAGATCCAGCAGGACTTCCGCGACGAAGACCCCAACGCCATCTTCGCCGTCTTCCAAGAGGGTGTTCTTGGCGCCGCCGAGAAACGCCTCCAAGCCTCCACGAGCACGCCCTTCGGGACGTAGTGCTAGCCTCGTCTCCAACTCCGATGACGATGCCGATCTTGCCCGCGCTCATGGGCACCGAAGACCCCGCCGCCGCTGCTCCTGCGACGCTCGCCGACATCATCAGCCAACTCGACGACGACCAAATCAACGAACTGGTCGCCACGGCTGAGGCAGCCGGCTTTGGCGAGGAGCCTCCCTCTTCGGCGGAAGACGTCAACCCCGACCTCGAGCAACCGGAAGCTGGCACTGTCGACAACGACGAGGCTTTGTCCGAAGAGGGCGTCGACGACTCGGGCTCCCTGGCTCCTTCCCCCGAAGAGGCCGCCGAAGAAGAGGTCGACGAGGAAGGCGCCGAAGAGGGCGACGCCGAACTGGTCGAAGAGAAAGAAGCCCAAGGCCTCGACGCCATCGACTCGTGGGCGTCCGGCATCCTCGAAGACCTCGACGTCCAGCTCGACGCCCTGAAGCAGCACCTCGCCACCGCCGAGGACAACGCCGAGATCGGCGCCGACCCCGACTCCATCGAGCCGCTTCTGGACCAGGCCGAAGAGCTGCTCGAAAAGGCCAGCGAGGCCTACAGCGAATGCAAGGACGCCGCCTCCGCCGAGGATGCTCGGTCGTGCGCGCTCGCCGGTCTGCGCATCGAGCGCATCCACCGCGTCCTCCTGAAGCTCGTGGAACAAGCCGGCGCCTACGCCGAAACCTCCGACGCCCCCGAAGCCGGCGTCATGGACGACCCCGCCGTCAAGCTCTGGGCCGAGCGCACCGGCCCCAAGACGGGCCTGCTCTGATTCGTTGATGGAACCCCGGGGTTCCATCGCATAAGGTTCGGTAGCACCAACCCGACACGGGCTTGACGCTCGGCTCGGCGGGAACGGGTGGCCGCGAATCCTAGGAAGTAACGGCCACCCTAGTGCTCTGCCAAGGTAGCCATCGTGGCTACGTCCTCCCTCGTCATTGAAGAGATATCCGGGTCCAAGCGCCGCCTCGTACTGAAGGGCGGCGGCCTCCCGCTCAAGGGCGCCAGCTTCGCCGCCGCCACTGTCGTCGTCACCACCTGGAACAACGGCAACCCCGAGGGCACTCAGCAAGTCCTCACTCAGCAAGAACTCCCCTCCAGCTGGGAAGGCGTCTGGCGCACCACCCAACTCCTCACCACACCTTGCGAGTTCCACGACGGCAACGGCGACCACAACGTCGGCCTCGCTTTCGACTTGAAGGGCGCCATGGATCTGCTCCGTCTCGGCGGTCAGCTCCTCCGCGTCACCTGGGCCAACGAGATCCAGCGCCTCAACAGCAACGGCTCCGCCGGCCCCCTCCACACGCACAAGGAAGTCCGCCTCGGTCGTCTCGTCGAGTTCGACGCCCGCTACTCCACCCTGGACGACATCCAGTGGTCCGCCACGTTTGACTGGGTCAGTCGCGGCGGCACCTCCCAAAAGAGCGTCCAATTCAACGGCGAAGACCTCGTCGCCGCCACCCGCGACGCCATGCAGAAGCAGGACGCCGTCTCCAAGGCCGTCGCCTCGGCTCGCCTCCGCGCGCTCGAGGCCGACGGCTTCCGCCGTAAGAACTACGCCAACCAGTTCACCCTTGGCCAACTCGAGCAAGTGGTCGCCGCCCCCCTCACCATCGTCGACTCTTTCGCTGACGCCGCCGACGCCATCACCAACCGCTTCCAAAAGGTCGGCGGTCTCATCCTCCAAACCCGCGACACCACCCTCGGCATGGCCAACCGCGTCTTCGACGTCGCCACCAACGCCGTCGCCACCGCCACTCAATTCTGCGACGCCATCAGCCAGAAGAGCCCCGAGCAACAAGTCGCCACCTCCAAGCTCTCCACCCTCACGCGCACCGCCTCCTACTTCTCCAGCGTCCAAACCCAGTCCCAGCTGATGGAGGCCGCCAACAACCGCGTCGCTCAGCAAGCCCGCCGCCGCCGTTCCATGCTGGCTGGCTCTTCGGTCGCCGCCGCCAACAACCCCAAGAGCGGCGACATCCTCGCCACCCACATCCCCCGCGACGGCGAAACGATGACCTCCATCGCCAACCACTACTACAAGGCCGACCTCTCCGAGCAGCTCTGCCGCGCCAACGGCCTTCCTGCTTGGACAATCAAGCCCCCCTCCCGCATCGCCCTCATCATCCCCACGCGTTCCGTCCTTGAGTCCCGCACGGCCTCCTCATGACTTCCCGCGACGAACCCGAGCAGAGTTATTACGTTTCTTGCCGCATCCGCCTGATCCTCCGGCTCGAGGACTTCGGCGCCCCGGGCACCCCCGAGCCCCCTGTTCGCCCCGCCACCGCTCGCTCCGGCAAAGTCGACAAGGCCGACACCAAGCTCCGCGTCGTCACCCGCAACAACGCCCTGCTCCTTGTCGGCCCCGGTGACGACCCCTCCGCCCTCGGCTCCCCCCAATCCCAGACTGGCTCCGCCGACGAACTCACCCACGTGCTCGACGGCATCGTCCCCCTCTCGGCTCAGTTCCTCCGCAACGGTCTGCGCACGGCCGACACCGCCTCCTTCGAGATCCCCTACATCGAACTCCCCGTCGACCCGCGTGTCGTGCGCGCCGTCGGGGTCCAACTGTTCATGGGCACGATCTCCGCCGAAGACTACCAGCGCGGCATGGAGGGCCAGCTCCGCGAGTCCAGCGCCACCATCTCCGGCATCCGCGTCCCCTTCAACGTCCTCCCCGACACGTACACCGACCCTTACGGTCGTCCCCGCACCAACCTCCGCTTCGAGGGTTGGATCGACGACTGGACCAACGATTGGCCCGACGCCGACTCCCCCGTCGTCAGCTTCGAGTGCACCGACAACACCCGCCTCCTCATTGACCAGAACATCGCCCCCAAGCTCACCGTCTCCCCCGACCTCCCCCTCAACGAAGCCTTCGCCGACTACCTCTCCAACTACCCCCAGTTCCGCGGCCTCTCCGTCGAGTACCGTCCCTCCGTCCAACCCGGCGACATCCCCGTCCTGAAGAAAGTCCTGCAAAACACCAAGTACCAACCCAAGCTCGGCCCCTCTGCCGCGGGGGGCGGTGCCGGTAACAAGCTGAAGGTCTGGGACTACCTCACCGACGTCGCCGGTTCCGTCGGCCACACCGTCCGCTTCGAGAACAGCACCCTCATCATCCAGCGCGCTCGCTCCCTCTACGACGCCCGCCTCTCCCCCCGCGAAGACGACCCCTTCACCGGTCGCTCCCTTCCCTCCGGGCTCGAGCTGAAGCGCCGCCTCTACGTCTACGGCAAGAACGTCCAAAGCCTCAAGTTCAGCCGCAAGTTCGCCACCGTCCCTTCGGTCAACATCGAGGTAAGGGCCTACGACACGGCTCGCAAGAAGACCCTCGTCGCTCGTTTCCCCCTGAAGGATGACCGTGTAAAACGTCTCAACCCCGGCGAGTCCTCCGACGAGAAGTGGATCGTCAAGGTCGTCTACGGAATCAAAGATGAAGCCACCCTCCGCATCGTCGCCCAAGGCATCTACGAGCAAGTCACCCGCAACGAACTCGGATGCCGCTTCGTCACCAAAAACCTCGGCTCCTACGGCGGCGGCAATCTCGACCCCGATGCGCTGGATGCCCTTGCTGGTGACCCTATCGATATTCGCGTCCTCCGTGACGGCGACTTCGGAAACTCCGTCCAACTCACCGACCTAGCCACCACCACGCGCGGCGCCGATTTCCTCCGCGAGCTGGGCTTCTCCGACCGCTTCGCCCGCGCCTACCAAAAAGCCATCAACAACATCGGCCTCCAGTCCACCTTCCGCGTGAAGACCATGGGCGCTCAGTTCGAAGGCCAGAGCGAAGGCATCGTCCTCGACTTCGAACTGATGAACTACATCGAAGTCCGCAGCGACAAGCTCCTCCCCTCCGGCGAAGAACTGTCCGCCGCCCAAGCCGCCGCCGGATCCCCGGTCACGGTTCGCGTCCAGGATGAAGGCTCCTGATGACCCGCGTCACCCGCCGCACCCGCAAGCGCTTCCTCCCCCGCCCGCCCGACTATCGGTCGTTCTTCCACGAGAACACCCCCTCCGAGCAGTGGGTGTCGATGGCTCTCGTCACCAACGACCCCGAGGTTCCCCCCGTCGAGTTCAACCGCGAAGACGGCCAGGTCTACGTCAACGTCACGCTCGAACCATCGAAGGTCCCCGCCCGTTGTCGCGTCGCTGCGTTTGCGGCGGGTGCCGGCGAGGGCGAGTACTTCCCCTTCCTCCCCAACGACGAAGTCCTCGTCGCTCTTCCCAGCGGTCGCGAAGACGCCGGCGCCGTCATCATCGGCCGCCTCAACAACGCCCTCGACGCATTCCCCATGGACTCGGTCGCTGGCCAAGACCCCACGACCAACGCCTTCGCGTTGCGCCGCCGCCGTACCCCCACGGTCGAAGAGTTCGCCGGTCCCATCACCTTTCGCAACGCACTGACCGGCGCCGTTTTCTCCCTCGACGAGAAGGGTGGCGTCACGCTGAAGGACGGCGAGAACAGCGCTCTCCAAATCTCCGCCGACGCCCTCACGCTCCAGGGTCCCAGCTCCGACGGCCAAGCCGTGAAGCTCCTGTTCCAGATGAACTTCACCGAGGAGCGCGCCATGCTCCAAGTCGGCGATGCCCAGCTCTTACTGAACTCGAGCAAGAGCGGCGACCCTTCCTACCTCACGCTCCCCGCCGACCTCTTCGCGAGCTTCGGCAACAACCAACCCGCCGAGCACGTCGCCACCATCGAAGCCGTCGTCGCCCTGCTCGAGGTCTCCCTCGCTGCCATCGGGGGCGGGTTTGGTGTTCCTGCCCTCGCCGCTCTCAACCTCGCTTTGGCCAATGGCGGCGCTCCTCTCTCCACCACCCAAGCCTCTTTGGCTGCGGGTCTCGTCAAAGCCGGCTCCACCCCCAAGCCCCCCGTCGACCCGGTGACTGGGGTCCAAGCGTTCCCTGGTCTCGGCGCCGTCTTCTTTCACACCGGCTAAACTCATCGGGCCATGGGCTGTGTTACAATGTTCCTCATGAAGGAACGTCACGGGCATCGACCAAGTAGTGGGGCGTCTCCTACCTACACGTGCTGGAAGAACCTTAGGGCACGTTGCCTCTATCCAAACAACCCGAGGTTCAAGCGATATGGTGGAAGAGGTATTAAGTTTTGCGATCGTTGGCGTTCATTTAAGGCATTTCTTGAAGACATGGGGGAGCGCCCCAGCGTCGAGCATTCGATTGAACGTAAAAATAACGACGGGCATTACGAACCAGGTAACTGCATCTGGGCAACAGATGCTGAACAGCAACGCAACCGCAGCAACAACCGACTGCTCACGTTCAATGGTCGTACTCAGTGTGTGACCGACTGGGCTATCGAGTTAGGCGTCGAACCGCGTCGATTGTTCAACCGGTTAGCTCGAGGGCAACCGATCGACCAAGTATTAAATGCATCGCTCGGCTCGAGATGGCCAAAGCAAACCCGAGCACAACATGAGAGTGAACGTGCGCTAGTCGAGCGGCACGGAATTACGAAAGCTGCGAAGATGCTCGGTGTGAATCGTTCTACTATTCGGCGGCGGCAGATGGGAGCGCAGTAGGTTTGGGCTACCCCCCGCCTCCCGACGCTCCTTCCCCTGCCGTCCAAGACGCCGCCTCCGTCAACGCGTCGTTCGCTCCTTCGCCTTCGGGGCCCTCGCTTTGCGGGTTTGGGTTTCCCCAGTTCAGCCTCTCGGCTTCCCTCCCCTCTTTCCAGTTTCCCCCCGCAGGCTTCCCGCCAAAGCTCAGCTTCGGACTCGCGCTGTCCTGCAACCTCTCCGACCCACTCTCCGCTAGCTTCGGTTTCGGTGGCGGGCGCGTCAGCACCGCTGACCCCGACGCCGACACTCAGTTCGAGGACGGATGATCAACCTCCTCTCCGCGCTGGCTGTCCGGGAGAACGTCGTCCGTCTGGAGTTCGACGTCGCCCCCTACTTCTCCAGCGTGCTCGACCCTGGTGATGGCTCCGACCCTGCTCGCTACGCCATCACCCCCGACCCCTCCTCCCGCGGTAACGACGGCTTTCCGCCTCGCTCGGTTTTCGTGGCCATGGCCCAACTCTCTGGCCCCACCTCCATCGACATCTGGACCGACCGCAAGCTCTCCCCCTTTCCCGCCGTCTACGAGGTCACCGTCAACAGCCTCCTCGACGCAGCCACCCTCGGCAACCTCAACATCTACCGCGCCACCTTCCTCGGTCTGCGCGCGGGGCGTCCTTCTCCCCAGCCCCAAAACGTCATCTCCAACGCCGACATCGCCAACCCCCAAACTTTCCGCGGTGCCCTCGGTTCTCTCTCCGTCCCTTCCGACGCCCTCCTCGGCACCCTCCCCGTCGACGAAACCGGCGACCTCGCCAAAGACGAAGGCCTCGAATCGTACCGCAAGCGCGTCCTCCGGCGCTTGAGCACCAAGAAGGATCGCTACCTCCACCTTCCTGGCTACGGCGTCCTCGCTGTCTCCAGCGTGAAGATGCTTGCTCGTCCGGGCACGATCCAATCCATCGCCGCCGACGCCGAAGAACAGATCCGCCAGGAGCCCGAAACCGTCGACGTCCGCGTCGACGTCGTCACCCAAGGCTCTCTCGCTTTCTACCGAATCAAAGTCCGCTGCTCCTTCGGCCAAACCGTCGACCTCCTCGCCCCCATCGCAATCACCGGTTGATGGAACCCCGGGGTTCCATCGGCTAGTCCTAGCCGATGCAATTCCCCAGCCGTCTCGACCTCTACGAGATTGGTCGCCAGTACGTTCTCTCCCGCGCCCAACGCATCGAGCCTACTCAGGTCGACGTCCTCGGCTCCGACATCAACCTCCTCATCGGTAGCCAAAGCTACATCGGCCACGCCGTCATCCGCCAACTTGCCGAGCAGGTCAACAACCTCCTCCTCGACGGCTGCGACACCGACGACGCCATCGACCGCTTCGCCTTCGACCGCTACCAACTCCTCCGCAAGGGCGCCGCCGCCGCCCTGGGAACCGTCCAATTCACCCGCCCCACGGCGGCCGCTGGCATGGGCGAAATCCCCCTCGGCACCAAGCTCATCTCCCTCACGGGTATCGAATACGTCACCACGACCATCGCCACCTTCAGCGCTTCGTCCCTCCTCGCCACGGCCAACGTCCGCGCCGCTCAAGCAGGGAAAGAGTTCCAGCTCGGTCGCAACACCCTCCGCCGCTTCGACAACATCGGTCTTCTCTGGGACCAGACCCTCGCCGTCAACAACGCCGACCCCACCGCCGGCGGCGAGCCAGCCGAAACCATCGACGTCTTCCGCGAACGGGTTCGCGCCTTCTTCATCGCTGCTCGCCGAGGAACGCTCGCCGCCATCGAGTTCGGCGCCAAGCAAGTCCCCGGCGTCGAAAGCGCCCAAGCCGTCGAGTCCCTCGAATCCGACTCCACCCCCGCCCGCTTCGTGCGGCTCTTCATCGCCGACTCCTCCGGCATCGCCTCCCGCGCTCTCGCCTCCCTCGTCGACGCCTCCCTGCTCGAGTACCGGGCCGGCGGTATCTACGTCCTCACCGAGACCAGCTCCCCCGAGATCGTCTCCATCACGCTTCGCCTCCGCTTCATCACCGGCGTCGACACCGTCTCCCTCCGCGACCAAGTCCGCGGCGCCGTCGTCGAGTTCGTCAACTCCCTCGGCGTGAATCAATCCCTCGACGTCGGCGCGCTCTTCGCTGTTCTTGCCCGCTACCGTTCCAGCGGCCTTATTGTCTCCACCCTCCCCGGCCAAGAAACCATCATCGCCCCCACCGGCGACATCGTCCCCTCCATCGGTCGCACCCTACGCACCACGACCTCTTCGGTCACTATCCTGGAGTGAGTTGACCCGATGAACCGCCTTTACCCCAAGTGGAAAGAAGCCCTCCTCCAAGGTGCCTCCAATTCGTCGCTTACCGGCACCGTCAACGCCTACCTCATCGACACCGGCGTCTACGTCTACAGCGACGCCCACCAGTACCTGGTCGATGTCCCCGGCCCTTCGCGTGTCGGCACTCCTCTCGCTCTCACCAGCAAGACCTTCATCAACGGCGTCTTCGACGCTGACGATTTGAACTTTCTCGCTGTTTCCGGCCCCAACGTCGAAGCCCTCATCTTCGCTATTTACACCGGCGCCGACGCCACCAGCCGCTTAGTCGGTTACTTCGACCAAGCCATCAACCTCCCTTTCTCGCCCAGCGGCGTCGACCAGCCCGTCCTCTTCGACGCCGCTGGGATCTTCGCTTTGTGAACTAACCTCGCCATGGCTTTTGCGTACTTCGACCGGGTCAAGGAAACCACCACCACCACCGGCACTGGCGCTATCGCGTTAGCCGGGGCGGTTGCTGGTTTCCAAGCGTTCAACGCTCGCTATGCCAATGGCGACACCACTCACTACTGCATCTTTCATGCATCTTCCGGCGCTTGGGAGGTTGGTCTCGGCACCTGGGTCACCGGCAATCAACTGCAGCGCACCGCGGTCCTCGCCTCTAGCAACGCCAACGCCCTGGTGAACTTCGCCGCCGGTACGAAAGACGTTTTCGTCGTCTACCCCGCCGGCCTCCCATCATCCCAAGCCGCTGCCGTTTTTACTGTTGTCGATGCCGCCGCTCGCGACGCCATCCCTGCTGCGCTCCTACGCACCGGTTCCATTGTTCGCCTCCTGAGCACGGGCCTCTTCTACTCGTGGAATGGCTCTTGGTCCGTCTACAACGGCTTCGGTGCTGGTTTGGCTGCTGGTTCTGCCGGTGGCCAATCCCTCATCTGGAACGGCTCCTCCTGGGTTGCCGGTGCCACCGACCTCGCCGACCCTGACGCCATCACTGGCAAGCTCCCCTTCGGCAACCTAGCCGACGGCACCGGGCTTTCCGTTTTTGGTCGGGCCTCCAACACCACCGGCTCCATGGCACCGATCGTCGGTGTCGATGGCCAAGCCCTTCGCGTCAGCGGTACGACGCTCGGCTTCGGTACGCTGGCCACTGCCGCGTACGCCGACGCCAGCGTCACCCTCGCCAAGCTCGCCAACGGTACTGCTCTTTCTGTGCTTGCCCGAGGTGTGAACTCCACGGGTCCCTACGCCGACGTCATCTCCAGCGCCGACGGCCAAGTCTTCCGCCGCGCGGCTGGTGTTCTTGGCTGGGGCGCTGTCGACCTCAGCGACCCCGACGCCGTCACGGGCACTCTCCCCTTTACCAACATCGCCACCCTTGCCGGCCTCTCGGTGCTTGGGCGTAGTGCCAACACCACCGGCGCCATGGCCGCCATCACCGGCACCGATGGCCAAGCCCTTCGCGTCAGCGGTACGACGCTCGGCTTCGGTACGCTGGTCACTGCTGCTTATGCTGACTCGAGCGTGACGCTGGCCAAGCTCGCCAACGCCACCGCCCTCTCGGTGCTCGGGCGTAGTGCCAACTCCGCTGGTGTCTATGCCGACATTGCGGCCACCGCCGACGGACAGGTCTTTCGCCGGGCCAGCGGTACCCTCGGTTGGGGCGCTGTCGACCTCAGCGACCCCGACGCCGTCACGGGCACTCTCCCCTTTACCAACATCACAAGCGGCACCGGACTTTCCGTCTTCGGTCGTTCCGCCAACACCACCGGCGCCATGGCGTCCATCGTTGGCACCGATGGCCAAGTCCTCCGCGTTAGCGGTACAACGCTCGGCTTCGGCCATTCCCTCGGCGACGGCGCCACCAACTTCACGTACAACGCCCTCACCCACATCTTCCAAGTCGGCGGCACCACCGTCTTCGACGTCGACAACAACAGCTTCGATCTGGGTTCCGGTATTACTTCCATCCGGTTCGCTGCTGCTGCTGTCAACCCCGTCATCATCCAGCTCCCCGATTCGACCGCTGGTGTCACGGGCGATAACCTCATTTTCCAAGCGCAGTCCGTCACCGGAACGGGTTCTACTGTCGGCGGCTTGGCAGGGTTTCGAGGTGGCGACAGCACCAACGGTACGGGCGGTCCCCTCGCCTTTCGTTCCGGTATTGGTGCCAGTTCGATTTTGGCGGGCGGTGTTACGTTCGGCATCGGCAACACCACCTTCTTCAGCTTTCCGGGCACGGTCGTCCCTTCCACCTCAGGCATCCTCCGCACTCACCACAACAGCCAAGTCATCACCGGGCGCGACTCTGGTAACGCCGCCGACCGCAACGGTGTCCGTTGGGGTGTCGTCACCGACACATGGAGCTTCGGCGATTCCGCCGTCGCCACCAACCTCCTCGGTTCCTCCGTTCAAATCGGCGACTCCACCACGTGCGTCGAAGTCGTCGACCTTGGCAGCGGACGCGAGGTTGTCGCCCTGCTATTCGGTTCCACCATCTCCACAACGCAGATGCCCGCCAACACGGGCGACCGCGTTCTCTTTTGGGCCGACGCCACCACTGGCCCCACCACCGGCTTCCCCACCTCCGGCGGCATCGCCTGGGGTGACACCAACTTCGGGTTGCAATGGAAGGGGAAAAACGGCGTCGAAACCACGCTCGCTCCCCACGGCGACTCCGGTAACACCACCAAGCGCCGCTTCATCGATTGGAAGTCTCGCCCTGTTTTGTCTTCCATTGCCGCCGTCGGCGCTGGTGGCACGACTACTTGCGCGTCCTTTGACGCCACCAATTTCAACGGCACCACCCTTACCAACGCTACCCTCGCCGCCAAGGCTCGCTTCGTTACGCGCGACGCCAGCGGTGGTTACGCCATGGTCGCCGAAGTCCTCGCGTACGTCGACGTGCTCGCCGGCTCCGTTACGGTCGGTCCTCTCCCCGACACTTACGCAAGCTACTCCTCCAACGGTTCTTGCGTGACCGTCGTCATTGATGTTTCAGGCACCACCGTCCGCCTCCGCCTTACCGCGATTAGTGCTGCCTCCGTTCCCGTACCGGTCTGGGCGTTTTTCGAGGTCACAGGTTACGAACGTTGATCACCGTCATCGCCCCCCACGCTCGCCCTCAATTCGCGGCCAACCTCCTCACCAACTTTCGCCGCCAAGTCGGCCTTCATTGCCAACTTATCGTCGTCGAAAACGGCGACGCCTCGAGCCCCTGGCCCGCCGACGTCACTGTTCTGCGCTCCGGCCCCCATCAGTCCACCGCCATGAACGCCGGCCTTGCCTGGCTCCGCACTCACGGTGGAGGCGGCGCTTGGGCTCGCATGGACGATGACGACTACTACGGCCCCGACTACCTCCTCTCCACCTCGCTCGAGCTGCAGTGCCACCCCGTCGTAGGCAAAACTTGGGGCTTCGTTCTCTTCGACGATGGCTTATTCCGATTCGCCGGTATCGAAAGTGCTCCCGCCACCAATCTTACCGGCGGTTCGCTCGCTGCCACCTCGCCGTTCCTTCCCGCCTTCTCTCTTGCCCCCGACGACGACATACGTTGGTGCCGGGAACTCCAAGCCTCCGGAGTTCCCCTTTGGGCCAGCACCCACCGCCACTACTGCTACGACCGCCGCTCCGCCCGCCACGGCGCCCCCCGCGTCATCACCACCGGGCCTCTCACAACACGCTGGGCCTTCGGAGCTGCTGAGTTCCACGGCCTTGTTGCCCCGTCCTATGTCGACGCTCCAGCGGCACCTCTCCGTCTTGTTCCTCCTCCTTCCGACGACGAACTCGTTGCTGAGCTGAGCGGCTCGTAAACGGCTCGTAAAGCCAGCTACAACAGGGAGCGTGCTGCAACTTGCCTCCCCTCATCTTCGTCTCCCTCGTGTTCTTCCCCACGCGCTCGAGCGCGAGTGCAGCAGAATCGGACGCAATGTTCGCATCGGTCGCGGTGCCAAGCTTGGCGTCGTCTCCACCCCTGTCGGCCCTCTCGACCCGCTGTCGATCGTCTCCAGCGTAAGCCCATTCTTTTTTCTTTCGGCTGATGTAGGTGTCACCATTTCTTCGGGAGTTTCCGGCTGGGCTGACCAAACCGGCAACGGCTGCAACGCTTCCCAGCCCACCTCCGGTTCCCAGCCCACTTACAGCGCTTCCGACAGCGATTTCGGCGGACGCTCTTCCATCATCGCCGACGGTGTCGACGACTACCTGGACGTCGCTTGGAATCCACCTGCTCCTGGAACTCAGCCGATTTGGTTCTTCGCGGTTTTTCTCCCTATCGTGTGGACGTCGTCGACGTTTCTTTTCGCAGGTAGCACCGGTTCCAACGTCATTTCGTTATTCCAAACCGGCGTCTCCCCTGCCATGGTTCAGTCCAACACCACCCTCCGCAACTCCAACAACGGTGCCGTGGTCGGTGTCGCCTGCCGAGCCCAAGTTTTTTTCTCCGCTTCCGCCGCCGACCACCTCAAGCTCGGCTCATCGTTAGTCAACGTAGGAACCAGCGCCGGCAACACCGACCCGAATATTCTACGGTTGTTCAGCCGCAACGGTGGTTCCCAATCAATCAACGCCAAGCTGGCCTGCATTGGGGCCTGGGCGGGTGAACCCATGGGGCCAGAGAAGACCTCTCTCGACTCCTGGATCGCCACCTACTACGGCCCCGGTGTTCTGCTCTAAGCATAAGAGTCCCCCATGAAGTACGTCCCCTGCCCCAACGAACTCTCTCTCCACATTCGTAATTGTGTCACCGACGAACCGATGACCAACGGCATCGAGACTCGCCCTGATGCCATCGGCTTCGGTAAGCCCAAGCCCTTTGTCGTTCTTTACCGGGAGTTCCTCCTCGCTCGCACCCTCGACGAAGCCTTCGCCACCCACGGTGGTCGCAAAGACGGTCTCGACCTGCTCGAGCTGCAGCAACTCGCCCGTCGCCAGATCCGCACCAACTTGGAGACCCCTTCCAAGTTCCACGCCTTCGACAGCGACGTTGCTGCCCGCCTCCGCCAATCCATCCTCAAGCCCCTGGGTAACGGTGGGTTTTTCGTGTCGCGCGAACTCGACTTCAACTTCTTGGACTGGGCCTTGTGCTGGAAGCCCGAGCCCCGTGACCAACTCCCCGCCGTGATGGTGATGGAACCCCGGGGTTCCATCACCACCGACCTCAACTCCAACAAGGACATCGACATCGAATGAAACAGCAGCCTTCCGTCAACCGTTCCGTCCACTACTACGGCGAGCCCAACTCCAAGGACGAGGCGTTCTCCGGTCCCTACGCCGCCATCATCACAGGGCTCGACCCCGTCGAGTCCAACCCCGGCCAGTGCCACCTGGCTCTCCTCGTCCCGGGTTCTGAAAAGATCTACCCCAAGATGTCCGTCCCCTTTTCCGAGGAGCCGAAGAAGCACCATTGGTCGTGGCCGCCAAGGGTGTGAACCCGCGCTAGCCTGCTGGGCATGGCCGGTGCCTTTTCTGAACTCCCTTTCTCTACCGAATCAGGCACCGGCCCTATCCAGTTGACGCTTCTTGCGTCAACGACCGTCTTCCGCCCAATCACGTTCGTCTCCATCGTCCGCCCCGAGACTCCCGAAACGGGAGGCCTTTCCGACGATGACCTCCTCGCTCTATGGAAGAGCGTCACCGACCCCTCGTACCATCTCCCCATCCTCGAAAAGCCTGATGGTGGTGGCGACGAGATCAAGGCCGCCCTCGCCATCCACCGCGAAGCTTCGCGTATCGTCGACGCCTCCACCCAATCCCTGTACATCCTCCCCTGGTCCGGTCAAACCGGCGAGCCCGCCCACACCGCTCGCCTCGCCACTGGCCAGCTCCAGATCTCCCGCGTCCCCACGTCTCAATTCCCTGCCTGGCTCCCGGTGGTATGGCCTGCAGGCCAGTTCGTCGTGGACCACGTAGGCATCGACTGGTCTCCCGACGGCCCCATCGAAGTCCTCACCGAACGTCGCTACTCCCTGACTCAGCTCTCTTCCCTTGGCCCCGGCGACATCGGCCCCCACCTCTACCCGGCTCGAGCTGAACGGCCTGGTTCCTCTTACAACCGCCCCTCCATCGGCTCCATTCGCCGCCCTGTTCAAGCCGGCGCCGGCTTGAACAACGTCGCCCTCTCGACCTCCTCCCCCACTCCCAAGGACAACTGGCTCGTCCTGGCTCCCGCTCCCGACCTCCTGAGCGATGCACAAGTCGGTCAGTACGTCCGCCTCCTCTCCCCTGCAGGTGTCGCCGGCCAAGTCCGCCGCCTCGTTTCGTACCAACCCCCTCTCGACTCCAGCTCCGGCGGCACCGCCTCGCTCGACACTCTCGGCGTCTTCACCGTCGGTTCCGTGGTTGGTACGTTCTCCCTCGGCGAGGAAGTGTACCAAGCCTCCACTGGCGCCCGCGGCACGCTCGTCGCCGCTGCGAACAACCAACTCGGCATCGAGCAGTTCCTCGGTAACCCCTTTACTACCGGGGCCATCGTCGGATCGTTCTCCGGTACCACTGCCTCCATCACGCGCGTCCTCCGAGCGTGCGCGCTCCCCGCCGCCACCAACGTCTCCTGGGTCGTCCTGGATTGGGAGTTGGACGTCGGCCTCTCCGTCACCAACCCCTCCCCCTTCACGGGCGGCCGCCTCCCTGTGCTCGAGGAACTCGGTTCCGAACGCAACGTCTTCATGGCTTCGGGTGAACCCGAAGAGTCGTACCGCAAGCGTGTCGCCTCCGCGGCCGACGTCGTCTCCCCCAACGCTCTGCTCCGCCAATCCAACCGCATCCTTTCCCCCTACGGCAAAGGCGCATGCCTGCGCGAGGTCGGCACCCCCAAGCTCCGCGGCTTGTTCTTCGACGTCGACCCCGACGGCAACCGCGACCACGCCTTCGCCTTCGACATGGACCCCGCCGCCGATCCTTCCGCCCTCGGCGACACCTGGAAAGTCCTGCTCGACACCACCGAGTTCCGGGCCTTCTTTTTGATCGGAGTCCCCCAGTTCGGCCTCGGCGACTTCAGCCTCTTCGCCGACGAGAACCCCGGCCTCGACGCCTCCGACGTCTTCCTCGACGGCTACGCCACCACGGATGCCTCCCTCTACGCCGCCGTCCATTCGTCGTTAACTCGCGCGAAAGCCGGCGGTGTCGGATTCGCCCTCTACATCGAATCCGGCGACTGCGTCTAATTCCCCGCTGCACGCGGCTCTCCCCTCTGCCACTCTGCTGGCATGCCCCAAGGCGACAAGCGCCTCGTTTTCAACGTCCGTGAACGTCTCGTTTCCGACGATCTCAACCGTCTCCAAGCCGTTGACGCCGCCGAGCAAGCCGCCCGCCTTCGTGGTTTCCACAACGACGCCGTAGGCGACTGGTACTCCGCCGGTGGTCTCCAAACCCCCATCACCTCCAGCTCTCCGTCCCTTTCGGGTGATGTCTACGGCGGCCTCATGGTCCAACCGGACAATGCCGGCTATTACCTCATCCAACCCGGTGTCGCCGGGTTTCTCGATCCCACCGGTGTCGGCCTCGAAGACAACCCCTACCGCCTCATCAACGACCCCGGCGTCCAAACCCCTGCCGCTCTCCCCTTCACCAGTAACGCCGGTGGCGGTTCTCCCCGCTGGGACGTGGTCGAATGCCAACCGGTCGACACCGTCATCTCACAAGAATCCCGGTTCATCTTCAACCCCGCCACCGGCATCGCTTCGTCCATCCTCGTCGACAAGGTGAAGGCCGGCCGCCTCACCTATCGCGTTCGTACTGGCACCGTCGGCGGCGGCTTTCCTGGCGTTGCCACTGGCTGGATGCCCCTCGCTGTCATCTGCGCCCCCGCCGGCTCGAGCAGCCTGCTCACCAGCGATGTTTGGGACGTTCGTCCGTTGGTTCGTGAACGAGTCCGGTCCAACCCCGTCGATGGTGGCACAGGTGTCGGCTTCGCCCCCATTCGTCAAGCCGAGTACCGGTTTCGTCTGGCTGCCTCTGCCACCGCCAACCTTTGGATCGGTAGTGCCGAATCCACGTTCAACGGTTACCAGGCTGGCGGCATTCTCGAACGCTCCACCCCTTCCACTCTCGCTCAGTTTGGTAGCACCGGGGTTGCTGGTGGACGGTCTGGTTTGGTCAACGTCGACCTAGCCGACAACCTAAGCCCGGGGTTTGCTCTCGGAGCCAACGCCAACGTCTATCTGTACGCCTTGTTTCCGGCGATGTTGCCCCGGTGGCAACGCTACTCCCAAGCCCCCGTCGGCACCGGTCGCGTGCCGAATGGTCCCCGCGGGATTCTCGTCGCCAGCACAACTCAAGCCAACGCTGCGGGCATCGTAACGGGTCTTCCCTTGCCCGCAGCTGCTTCGTTCGGAGCTAGCACTAGCAACGGATGTTTGTTGGCGGCTGCACGTTGCGACGGCTCTAGTGTCCTGCAACCAGCTTCCGCCAATGCGGCTGAACATTTCACTTCGTCGGCGCTTTTTGCCGGTACGATCGCCACCAACGTCGTCGATTTCGACTTCCCGATCAACACCTACTTCCCGCTCTCCGCTCGCCGGGTATTAGTTTCCGTCACTGCTACTACCAACAACTCCACGGGCGTCGTCGCTCCTGGCCTAACAGGCCAACTGATGATGGGGTCAGAAGTACTGGCCACGTTCATCACCACCCTCGTCCCAGGAGTTGTCGGCTCTCCCTGTTATCTATCGTGGCAATGCTGGGCTCCGTGCCTACCTCGCGCCAACCCCACTAACCCCACCCTCCCTGGTACCATGCGGCTCCGCTTCACCTTAACGAGCCCCGGTATTTCCATGTCGGCTGCCAATCTGTTTGTGCTTGCGTGGTCATCGTCCGACCGCGCGTAAGGAATTCCCCATGCCGTCTGGTCCCACGCGCCTCATCTACAACACCCGCGAGCGCCTCCTTTCCACCGACGCCAACCGCGCTCAGGCGTTTTCCGCTGCGTCCCAGCAAGAGGCATGGCGCGCTCGCTACAACGACGCCGCTGCCAACTGGCGCTTGTATCCCGGCCTCTCCGCTCAGCTCCAGTCCATCAACGCCCCGCTTTACGGCGAGGTGTATTCCGGCTTGTTTGTTCGCCCCGACGCCGGCTCCTACCTCACGGTCGCCCCTGGCGTCGCCATGTTGATCGACCCCACGGGCACGGGCCTGGACGACTCCCCCTACCTGTACTGCAAAGACCCGGGCGTCTCCACTCCCGGCGTCCTGATGTTCACGGCAAACCCCACCTTTTCAACGC
>JACCDR011114773.1_pt1 | contig 24184 bp, 31 predicted proteins | sample 7446431 | NCBI WGS metagenome assembly JACCDR01 (sample SAMN15323443, study PRJNA562643) | freshwater metagenome | isolation source: river surface water | place: USA:Blue River Watershed | collected 2017-08-17 | reverse complement strand
TGTAGGTGACGGGCTTCGGCTTCACGACCGGACCCGGCGGCGGTTTCGGCGCGGGCGTGGCCGGCTTCGGCTCCTCCCGAGCCACCCAACTCGCCTTCGCCTCGCCGGTCACCACCGACACCCACGCGCGCTGCGCCTTGGCCGCCATCTTCGCGTCACGGTGCACGTCGACGTACGCGCGTGGGAAGTCGCCGTGCGTGTGGGACTTGTGGTCCGGTGACGCCCACCCGGCGGTGTTGGCCTGGAAGTCGTAGCGGACCGCGTCGCCGGACCCGTCCCAGCAGTTGATCGCATTGAGGTACTTACGGCGCGGGTCGGAGTGGTCGAGGAAGACGCGGCGCACGTTGGCGTGCAGCCGCATCATGTCGGCCTTGGACAGGCTGAGATCCCCGGCGCAGGAGAACTGCCGGCCGGCCACGGTGACGGCGGCCGACTCGTCGAGCTTGCGCCGGTTGGAGTAGTCGTCGGCCTTGCCGTGCGCCCACAGGTGGACGAGGCAGACGTGGTAGCCGCCGTTCTTCAGGTGCCGGGAGTCCGGGACGATGCCGGAGAACACCGCGGACTTGAACACCTTCTCCACGGCCTTGATCGCTTCGCGCATCGGCGCGGAGGCTTGGCACATGACTCAGCCCTCCCCGGCCGGCGCGATCGGCTCGGCGGCGCCGGTGGTGTTCACCACGACGGTCTCCCCCGGCGGCAGGTCACCGCCCTCGTCGTAGGCGTCGACCTGCCGGGCGTCGCCGACCCACGGGGCGGCGATCACGTCGTAGTCGCCCTCCTCGGCGGCGCGCCACCGGTTGTCGTCGGCGGTCTCGTTTTCCTCGAGGCGCATCGGCTCGGACCCGGTGCGGGACTTGAAGTAGCCGTCCCCGGTCCAGTCGTAGATGAACAGATGGCCGGCTGGGCGGTCGCAGACGAGCACGCCCTTCGGGTAGCGGCTGGTCAGCTCCTGCCCGACGAGCGGACCGTCCAGGCAGATGCCGGTGCGAGCGCCGTCGTCCTCGTCGACGCCTGCTGTTTCGTCGGATGTGTCGGTCACGTCGTTCGCCCCCCGTACCTGAGAAGACATGCCGCAATACCACAATATCGGACGTGTCGAACATTTTGGGCGGGTACGTGGGGTAAACGCATCGACCCCCGGCTCTACACCAGGGGTCGAAAAACCTACGATCTCTTTGCGCTCGTATGGGGGATCTTGCTACGAAAGAAGCACCCCCATCCCCCCTCCAGACAACCCCGCAACGACGCGAGGACGGGACGGGGCAGAAAGCCCAGGCCGCGCCCGAGACCCGCCCGCCGGAACGCGCAGCCTGGGCTTTCGCGAAACTCGCTCAGTCCTCCGCGAACCCATTCACGTGCGTGACGTGCAGGGAGAACTCCCACTCGTCGCCCGGGTTGGTGTCGGTGTAAACCACCCGCTCGACCAGCTGACCGGTATCGGCCAGCGTCACCGACCAGTCGACGCCGTCATGGTCCGAGGACAAGCAGACGTTGGCGACCTCGCCGTTCGGGCTGGCCAGGTAGATCACGGACGCGCTGGTCATGTGCTCCAGCAACTCGTGAATATTGAGGGCCAACCACGGCTCCTGGCCCGGGTCGATGACGAAGTACGCCGGCGAGCCACTGCCGCTGTCGACGAGCTCGATCCCGGCGCCCTTTGACCTGAACATCAGCCTGCCCCACCGGTCAGCCGCGCGGTGGCCGCGCGCGCCTCGCGGACGCCGCCGCAGCCGGCCAGCTCGGTCGCGCACCGCGACGCCCGGCTGGGCAGCACGACCGGCCGGCCGTGCTTCTCCGACATCACCTTGGCCACAACCTCCTCGATCCGGCCGTCAGGGATCTTGCAGCGGCGATTCCCCCGCGCATGCGCGCGGGCCTGCTTCGCCGCCCACGCCCGGTTGGACGGGAACCGGTTCTCGAACCGGCCGTCGAAGTCGTGGTTGTCGGGGGTGTGGCAGCGGTCGCAGTGATAGGCGACCATGTTGACCATCTCGCCGGACGGCTCGTTGCGGTCGTTGTAGTTCTGCGCCTTGTCGACCCGGTACTCGTACACGGTGACCGTCCCACCGGCGACGTTGTCGTACGTGTCGATGACGCCGACGCCGCCGGGGTTCCAGGTCGTGTGCGGCGTCAACTCATCTTCTTCCCAGCCGATGCTGTTCGGCCAGCCGCCGTAGACCGGGGCGTCCGCCGGAAGCGGCCCGCCAGCACGGTTGCGCCGGACCGTGTCGGCGTCGGTGATCATCATCGCGGACATGATTTGCGACTCGAGCAGCACGATCCCGTACGGCTCGCCCGGCGGCCGCCGATGCTCGGCCTGGATGCCCCGCTCGATGCCATCTCGCTCAGGGCCGTCGCCGACGATCACCGTCATGGTGATACGGAAGCGGCTCGCGCCGGTGGGGTGCCCGAGGGGCCTGTCGTAGGTGTGTTGGTTGCCCGGCAGCACCAGCGTGTCCAGCTGCGGGTTTATGAGCAGGTCGATGGCCATGACGAGGGGGTCCTCTCAAGAGAGCATGGCGGGTGTGGGCTAGGGCAGGGGTTTTCCGTCGTACGGGCTGGTCCGGAACACACCGCCGTCGACGTCGACGCGGCCGGGCTGCACGTCCCAGATCCTGTTGCCGTCAGGCCCGATCAGCGACACCTCCACCGCGGTGATGTGCTGCGGGTCAACGGTCACGGCCAGGCCGTCGGTGGTATTCAGGGTGATCAGCTCGTTGCGGCTGCGCGCGTCGCGCAGTTCCTCGGCCACGTCCATGGCGACCTCGTGCACGTCGCCCATGCGCGGCTCGACGTGGCTGTGGTGCAGCTCCCGGACGTAGACAAGGTGCTGGTCGGTGCGCCACGTCTCCCGCAGGATCCAGGTCTGCAGGTCACCGGCGTCGGGCATTTGGTCGCCGGCCGGCGTGGTGTTCTCGTGGTCGGTCATCAGGTGAAGAATCCTTTCGGGTCGGCACACGCGAAAGCCGTGCATCTCGTGGGCCAGGAAACAGTTAGAAGGGCCGAGCTCGCGGCGATGGGGTGTCCAGGTTCCGATAGGCCATCGCCGGGAGTTCGTCGTGCTCGCGGCCGTCGAGCGCCCGGCCGCCGCTGGTCGGCCGGGCGCCGCCGATCTGCTTGAGGTAGAACGCGACCTTGTGCCGAGCGCAGTCGTCGCGCAGGCGGCGCAGATGGTTGAGGTCGACGGCCTGATAGTTCTGGCCGGACTGCCCACCGCCGATGATCCACAGCTGGCCGGGTGGGAACGCCGGCATCCACGGGGTCAGGTCGACCTCGGCGAGCAGCGGCTCGGCGGACACGAAGCAGCACGCGGCGTGCTCCGACACCTTCGCCAGCTCGGGCATACGGCGTTCGGCCCATGTCTGGTCTTCCACGGTGACGCCGAGCGCCAGATTCGGCAGCGGCCAATCGAACAATGGCGCGGAGGGACCGTAGCGTCGCCGGTACTGGGTGAGCACGAGGTCCCGGAAGCGGGGCGATCCGATCAGCGATCCAAGCCGGCCCTGCCGCTTGGACAGCTTCAACCAGTTGTGGCGCGGTGTGCCGGCGGTGACCGCCACGCTGAGCGCCACGAACTCGTCCGGAACGCGCTTGTGCAGCCAGTCCCCCATCGACGTCTCGAAGATCGTCCGTGGGTCCCGCCAGCGGTCAGCCTCGTCGAACACCTCGGGGTGCACCTTGATCAGGCCGGTGAACTGGTTGTTCGCCGCCACCCCCTCGTACTTCGGGTGCCGGGCCAGACCCACCGGGCCGTGCGAGGACGACAGGACCGCGCTGTAGCAGAACCCTGGCCCGAGTGGTGCTCCGCAGGCGGGACTGACCGGGTCGCAGCCAGTAACCGCGACCAGGGTCTCCCCCTTTGTGCCGGGCCAGTGCGTCCATCCGATCGCGGTGCCGTGCTTCTGCTTAGCCACGCCGCCTCGCCCTCTCGGCCGGGATCTTGCGCAGGGACGACTTGCGAATGGTGGTGGTCTCGCCGCTGACCCAGCGCACGTCGACACGCCGCCACCAGCGGGGCCGGCGCGTGACGATGCCGGTCTGGCTGGAATCAGGGCCGCGGTCGTGCACGGCGCGGACCTTGTCGCCGGGCCGGATCTCCTCGTCGTCTTCGGGTCGCGGCAAGGGCAGCGGCAGATCGATCATCCGGTGGTCCTCGCTCATCGGGTCGTCTCCGTATCGTCCGCCGGGCAGTGCGTGCAATCGGGGTAGTCGAGCCGCTCGGACGACCAGTCGCTCTCCGGGCCGACGGCCCGCGGTTGTGTGGTCTTCACGCCCTTGATGCCGCTGCCCTTGCGGCATTGCGACTCGAGGTCGGGCTCCGTGCCGTAGTGGGGCACGCGGTTGACGCGGTGCATGACGCGGCCGCGGCGGGCACGCGCCCGCTTCGGCAGGGGCTCACCGCGCATGGGTCAGCTCTGGCAGCTCGAAGATCTGCCGGGCGCGGTTCCAGCGGCCGGCGCGCAGGACAGCGTCGAGGTCGGGGACGGCGCCGGGCTCGTCCTGCCCGCAGGGCACCCAGCCGGCACCGTCCGGGCCGGCGGCGGCGGGGCGGACGAACCAGCCCTGGGCGACGGCCTCGATCGCGCCGTTCGGGTAGCCGATCCACACGGCCTGGCCGCAGTCGTGGTCGCCGCTGGGCGGCTCGGTCAGATGCAGGATCCGCTGGATGCCGTCGGTCAGGCACAGGGTCTGGGTGCAGTCGCGGCGATGCTGCTCGCCGAGCTTGACGTTGCACTCCGGGTCGGGGCACCGCTCGACGGCGGCGAGGATGGTCGGTTTGGGCATGTTGATCCTCCGAGCTGAGACATGCAGGAGGTGTTTAGGGCTTGAGATTACACCGCGCCACACTAAATATACAACGCTTGGGATGACGTTTTCCGTGGCGTGTGGCGCAGACGAAAACCGGGGCCCCACCCATGCCGATGAGTGGAGCCCCGGACCGCCGCCGACCCCACCAACAGAGACGGCGGAAGCTGGGCCGCTATATGAACGCCCTGGTCAGGGCGGATAAAGAGCGCGGAGGCCTCCGCGCAACACGGAGCCTAACGACGCTCGGCGACCGCGGTGATGACCTGGTGGGTGAAGTCGGCGAACACCGGCCATCGGAAGTACGCCATCACCGGAAGCGCGAGCAGACACCACGCGGTCGCCGCCCACCGGATCGCCGCCTCGGCGCGGCTGTCGGCGCTGGTCGTCAACCGCCGCCACCGCGCGGCCCGGAACTTGTACCACCGGCGGCCCCGGATCGGGATCGGCCACAGCAGCGGCACCCCCGTGTCGGTGTCCCGGTCGCCGAGGTTGTGGACCATCGCCCCGGCGCCGATCGCCCAGCCGAGCCACCACCCGGACGGCGCAGGCCACCACCAGGCCACCGACACCACCGCGCCGGTCAGCACCATCCGCGTCATGCCTCGGACCCGCAGCGCCCGCAGCGCGGTCCCGGCCGCGAGCGCGGTCACCAGCATGACCGCCCAGCGGGGACCGTGCACACCGAGCAGCCCGAACCCGACAAAACACACGATCGCGAACAAAGCAGTATGAGTTATCGTCCGATGTCCGTCGCGATCCGGGTAGTCGCCGTCGAGGCAGGTGTCGGCGTGCATCCGCTTCCCGACCCAGGCAACCCCGGCGGCGAGGATACGGGTGGGCCAGCCCAGCGAGTGGGCGACGCTCGAGGACTTGTGGTCGATGTCCGGCCAGATCGCGCCGAACGCGCACAGCGGTGTACCGACCAGCAACTCGTAGGCGCCGGGCGGGTGCCCGAGCACAGTGCTGGCGGCGCAGCCGGCCAGCCACACCGCGGCCCCGGTCGCTGCATGAGTTCTACCCATCACCGGCGGCCTGCCGAGCGCAGGCAGTCCCGGACGTAGCTGTTGCGGTACTCGGCCCGGCACCCCGCATCGCAAAACGCGGCGTCGTGGCGCTTGCGGACCTTCTTGTGTGATCCGCACGGCGTCCCGGTCCGGCAACCCCGCGGGCACCAGTCGATCGGGTCGATGAAGTCGCCGCACTGCGCGCAATGCCGCTTTCCGTCGCCGTGGACAACCGCGGTGGCCCGGGCCAGCCGCAGCATGCCCGGCGCCGACAGGCGCACCGCGCGGCTCACCCGCCACCGCCGAAGGCCCGCACGTAAACGGTGTGGTCCTGCGGGAACAGCAGCAGCTTGTGCCGCACCGCCCGCAGGTCCTCCATCCCCGGGTCGCCTTCCTCCGTGTGGGTGTACGCGTCCAGCAGCCGATCCAACGCGGCCGCCTGCCTCGGCGTCAGCATCAGCGGCGACTCGGCCGGCAGCCTCTTCTCCCTGGTCATCAGCTCACCCCGGCGAGCTCGGCAGGCTCAGGCCCGGGCACGTACAGGAAATCGTCGTCCATGCGCCGGCCCTCGGGCCGCTCGTTGTTGACGCGGATCGCCTCGGCCCGGCGCAGCAGGTCGCAGCCGGCCCGGTCGATGTCGTTGCGGTGGTCCCAGGTGCGGTCGGTGCGCCGCGACCGAGTGACCAGGATCAGCGGTTCCCCGCAGGTCGCGCAGGGCGGGCAGCCTTGCACTCCGAAGGCTTCCTGCCACCGCCTCTTCTGCTCGGCCTCGCGGTCGACCCGGTTGGCGAGCAGCCCGTTCTCGTGCCGCACCCGCAGCAGCTCGGCGCGCAACTTGTCTACGTCCTCGCCAAGGTCGGAGCCTGCGGCCGCGTCGTGGCCCTTGACCTTCGCCTCGAAGCGGCCGGCCCGGTAGAACGCGTCCATCTGGATGGCGAGGGGCAGCGGGCCCGGGTTGTGACCCGCAGGGCGTTTCGCGTTGCGGGCCCAGCGGACGGTGAAGCCGCTGCCCCCGGTGCAGCGCTTCACGACGAGCAGCCCGGACCCGACCGGGATCTCGGTTTCGGCGACCAGGCCCTCGGGGACGGCGTACGCGTGCCGGTGCGCGATCGCACGCCACGGGCCCTGCTTGTCGGGGTCGCGGACGTCGGACAGAAAGTCTCCCCGGTCCACCTTGATCTCGATCGCCATGCGTTCGATCCCGCCGTCGCGGGCCGCGGCGCCGCCGCGCAGAAGCAGGACGTCGATGCGGCGTTGGCTGCTCACCTGTTCCCGTCGCGGGAGCCGGGCCGGCAGCAGCGCGCCTTCTTCCGGCGGCGGAGCAGGCTCGGCCGGGGCGTAGGCGGCGCGGGCGGTGACCTCGGTGAGGATCGCCCACCGATCGCTGAAGTGCCACCACAGGGCCCGGTTCATCTCCCGGGCGGTGAATCTTGTACGTGCGGCGGTCATGCCGGCCTCTCCCTGCCCCAGCTCTCCCAGGCCGACGGGCGCAGTCCCGGGTACTTCTCGGGGCCATGCCACCACTCCGGTGGGGTCTCGCGTGCGTTGTCCAGCCAGGCGGCCTGCTCGAAGACCTTGCCGAGGCCCCGGTTCAGAGGCCCGCCCACATAGTCGGGGCCGTCGTGGTTGACGAAGAGGGTGCCGCCGAAGAACTGCTCCGCCATCCAGGTGATCGCCGGGTTGAAATCCGTCTCGATCATTGCGTGGGTTTCGCGGACCCACTTCTCCGGCACGCGGCGGGGCTCGCGGCGCCGGGCGTTGCGTTCGAGGCACACCTCGAGCGGGGTCAGGAACACCACCGCGATCGCCGGCCGGTGCCAGGCGATCGCGGGCTGGGTGATCTTGCCGCGTTGCTCGCGGGTGCGGTTGGTGGCGTCGACGACCACGGTCTTGCCGAGTGCGATACGGCCATCAACGATCGCGTGCAGCGCCCGGAACGTGAACTCGTTGGCTCGCTGGTCACCGGAGTGGTCTCCGATCATCGCGCGGATCCGGTCGGACGAGACGATCTCCGGGCCCGTGAAGTACTTGCTGGCCCACGCCGACTTACCCGATCCTGGTGCCCCGATGAGCACCAGGAACGGGTTCGTGCTCGACCACTGGCTGCTCAACGCCGGCCCCCCGGGCAGGCCGAGCACAGGTCAGCGTCGACCCACGAGCACGGCATGCCGCCGTCGACGGCGGGCGGGCAGCCGCGGTCGTCGGTACAGCCGCACACGCGACAGCGGACCGGCCCGTCGTACTGGGCGCGGATCGTGTCGAGGGCGTTGCGCCCGGCCGAGGTCAGCCCGTACGTCGTCTCGACCCAGCGGGCGCCGGCGGACGAAAGCTTCCCCTCGAGGCGCGGAACCCCCACCCGGGTGCCAGTCGGCTGGATCAGGGCGACCAGGCCGTCACGGAGCCGGCGAGTCTGCCGGGCGGTCAGCCATTGTTCCCGGCGCAGGAGCCCGGCGGTGTCGACCCGGGCCCAGCGCAGTTCGCCGCGCTTGCCGGCCAGCCGCGAGTCGCCGCACAGTACGCTGCGCTCGGCGCCGAGGAGCGCCTCGACGTCCTCCGGCTTTAGCCCGAGCCGCCGCACGGTGCCGTTGTTCAGCGCGGCCGCGACCGCGTGCGCTTCGCACCAGGCAGCCATCAGGTGTTCGTCGGAGGCGATGGTCACGTCGTACGCCAGTTCGCTGGCCGTGAACGCCGCAGGTATCGTCCAGTCGCCGTCGAGGTCACGGCCGCGGGGCATGGGGGCCGTGGCACCGCAGAGCACCGCGACGGCCCTCGGGTTGTCGATGGTGATCGGGTCCCGGTCGAGGGTCCTGTCGGCGGTCGCGGCCGGGAACGGGTCGACGATCCGGGCCAGCCGGCCGTCCGGCTCGGTCACCACGGAACGCCGGTAGATCACGGGGGACCAGATGCCCTGCACGGTGTACGGGTACGGCTCGTAGGAATGGCCGGGCGCGTACCGGGTCGGCACGTGCGGGGCGATCCCGGTGAACAGGTTGTCGGTGGCGGTGGTCATGGCGCTCCCTCAGTTGTGCTCGGCGATCGCGGCGTCGCGGGCGGCGAGGAGCTCGGCGAGCGGCACCGGCTCCCAGGTGATCTCGACGGTGTCGCCGGGGAAGTCACCGGACGGTACGCCCTGCTCGTACCACACCCACACATATCCGGCATGGGCGAACAGTATGGGGAAATGCACGGTGTAGGCCGAGATGGTGCCCTGCCGGGAGTGGTAGGCGATGCCGTGCTTCTTCAGCACGTACGCGGGATCGCACTCGGGGCCGGGCTGGTGCTCGGCGAGCCATCGTTTCGCGGCGGTGCTCCCGACGCCGGTCGGGGCCGGCTCGATCAGAATGTCCGGGTGGCCGGGGGATCGGCGGTTGCGGACGCGCCAGCCGAACGGAACCCGGTCTCGGGTCTCGTACCGCAGACCGAGGATGGTCTCGGGGTCGCCGTAGCCGCCGGGGCAGGACATCGGCTCGAGGCGGCCGTAGCCGAGTTGGGCGATGGCCTCTCGGATGCGGATCGTGAACTTGGCGCGGGCCGCGACGGCGGCGTGGTAGGCGGCTACAGCCGCGGGGTCGTTGGTGCGGTAGGCGTGCTCGGACACGGTTGGGCGTCCTTCCGGCTGGTGTTGGGCAGGTCCCGGTCGGCGGCGTGCAGCCGCCATCGGCCGTACCGGGCACCGATCCTGCGAGCGATTCGCCAGGCGGCGAACAGGACCAGCATGTTGATGGCGATCGTGACCAGCCGTGGTAGCCAGGGCTGGATGATGTCGGCGGGCCGCCAGTCGTAGACGCACGCGGCCACGATGTAGCCGAGCAGGGCGAGCCGGCCAAAGGCCTTACGCCAGGCGTGGACGACCTCTTCGTGCTCGGCGCGCCGGCTCACCGGGCTGCCTCGGCGGTCTCGCGCTGGATCTCGTCCCAGCAGTCTCGGCCGTAGCCGAAGGGGTAGCCGGGCTGGTCGGTGCGGCTCAGCTTCTGGTTGCAGCGGGAGCAGCGGTCGCGGGTTTTGCCGTAGAGCGCCGCGGCGGCGGCAGGGTTCGCGGCGACCTCGCGCAGCACCGGGTACGCCTCGTGCGGAAGCAGCTTGCGGGTCCGGCCGGCCTCGTTGACGATCTGCTCGACGACGCGGCGGCTGCGGGCGGTCAGGGTGTGGATGCGGTAGCAGCGGGTCGTGCCGTCGGCGATCGTGATCGCGAAGTAGCCGTCGGGGGCGGTCGCCCCGGGCCCGGGGGTGAGGGCGGACGCGGCGATGACGTTGCTGCGGGCCATGGCCAGCCACTCGCGGATCGCCCGGTCGGCCTGCACATACGGCAGTTCGTTCCGGTCGTGCTTGGTGAGGATCGCGGTGGCGATGGAACCCGGGATGATCCGGGAGCGCAGCAGCTCGCGCAATGCGTGGGCCGGCGCGGGGGTGGAGTGCGTCGGCTGCTGGCCGTCCTCGGCGAGGGAACGCAGGTAGATCAGGGCGTCGTCGGCGGCTTCGCTGGAGAGCCCTTCGGCGCGGCGGACGGCCTTGAAGAAGGCCGCCCGCCACTTCCGGTCGACGGCTTTGCTGGAGAGCAGACTGTGCAGCTCGGCGCGCTGCCCCACGGTGGCGTCACCGCGCGTGCGGGCTTCCTCGACGGTCAGCACCACCGGTCCCCTTTCGCGCCTTACCGGCTTTCCCCTCTAAGTTACCCCGGACCTAGTTAATTGCGCTACGTTACGCGGTGCATATACCGGGGGGTGTCAGGAACGTCGAGCCACCCGGATCAGCCACGGCCGCCACCGCCGGGTCTCCTTGGCGGTCTTCACGTCGAGAGCCGTACCCAACACCATGGTCACCACAGCGATGCGGAGCACGATCCCCGAATCGGAAAGCCAGGCGATCACGACCACGGCGGTGATGGCCAGGTCGGCGACGACCCACATGACTGCCGAGGTCGCCCGATACGTGTTCCGGCGCGCCGACGGCGACGCTGTGGTGTTCAGCGCGTACAGCAGCGCCCCGATCTGCCCGGCCGACACCGCGACCATGACCACGGCCACGAATCCGGCCCAAGCCAATCCATAGAGCAGCAGACCGGCGATCGCCATCGCGGCGCCCGCCGGCCCGACGAACAGGTTGCGCCAGCCGCGAGCCCAACCAGGAATCCACGCGGGAATCCACAGCAAGCGAGTGGCCGTCGCCGGATCGCGGCCGCCGAGCTGCAACGGGACCATGCGACCGTCCGCGTCGCGCCAGGACCCGTACTCCCTCATCGGGCAGCGAGGGTCATCGACGCCGGTCTGGTGGGCCGGCGGTACAGGGGGTGTGATGTCGGGCATGAGCCTCAGGCTCCTCACCGAGGGTAGGGATGTGGTTTGCTAGTACCGGCGCCCTGAAGGAACCGCGCTCAGTAGCGGTCACACAAGCGTCGGAACCCCCTGACGTTGAGCGGCGTCGGGCCGACGCTTACCCGAAGGGCCGCCGGTGTCGGGCCGGGTGATCGCGTTGGGCAGATCCCCGGCCTGGCGCCCCAAGGCACTCAGGCCAGACCCTGAAACTACACCCCTCCCGCAAAAGTCCACAACGCGTAGACGCATACTTTCCGGGTGGCGTTGTTGCACATAACGCAAAGGCGGCGGACCACTGGTTAGGTGGTCCGCCGCCTTTGCCCTTGGTCTTACAGCCAGTGCTCGCCGGGCGGCTCCGCGACACCATGAAACGCCGCCAGCCCCGCCAGCCACGCCCGCAACGACACCACGCTCACCGTGTGCGTCTGCTCGCCCACCACCAAGTCGTACGTCGGCCGCCACCGCGCCCGGTTCGGACTCGGAAGGTCCGCGTACCGCAGCCAGCCGGCCCGCGACGCCGCCACGATCATCCGCAACCGCACCAGCGCGGGCATCTCCGGCAACACCTCCACCCCAGCGGCGCCCGGCCCGGCCAGCGCACCGCCACGGCCCGTGCCGGCCGTCACAATCCACCGCAGGCCGAACGCCCGGATCAGCTGCTCAGCCAGCTTCGACGACATGAACGCGCCGAAGCCCAGCGAATCCACCACGGTCTTCTTGGTCGGCATCTTCCGCACGCCAGGCAGCTTCCCGATCCGCTGCCGCAACTCCTCGTTGGACACCGTCTTCGCGCCGCCGTACATCTGGCCCAGCAACACCATGCGGCACTGGTCATCGCGGCTCGGATCCTCGAACAACGCCTGGATCTTCCCGATCCGGTCCGGGCCGGTGTGCTCCTGCCCCACAGCCGCGCTCGCCGCCCGGTGGCCGCGCAGCCAATCCGTGAAATCGCCGCCGGCCACCCGCACCGTCACCGCACCCAGCTCGAGCACCAACGTGCCGTCGTCGTCCATGCCACGCAGCTCGACCGAATCGCCCGCCCGCTGCATCTCCCGGATCGTCCGCAGCCGCCGCACCGTATCCAAAGCGATCTCCGCCCGAACCCGCAGCGACAACGCCGGCCCCAGGTCGAGCACGTACATGCCGTCGGCCTGCACCGCGCTCAGCGCGATCGTCGTGCCCGCGCGCTGCAGATCTTGAATGGTCCGCAGGAACCGCACCGTGTCGATCGCCAGCGAGCGCGGCACCACCAGATCACGGCCCGCGATCGTGACCTCGAACCCGATCTCCGTATCGAACCCGCGGTACGTCAGCAGCCCATCCGCGGCGGCGCTACGTAACACCACCAGCGGATCATTCGAGCCTCTGCGCACGACAACCTCCGAGGTCGGTCTTACGACGTCTGTGAGCGTCACTCTCGCCCCGTCCTAAACTCGGCACGTCCCGGACAGGCGACAGCCGGGCACGAAATGTCAACGATCCTACGCCGAGATCCAACAAGTCCTCAACGCCAAGCCGCAAACTTCCCGCAGGACGGTGGGGAAACCTCCGCATCTCCCCACCGTCCCGCAGGATCATGCCGATGCCGACGCACGTTGCGAGTCGAGCTTCGCATCGAGTTCCGCCCGGGCCGCGAGGTACTCCGACGTCGCGCCCTTCTTCGCGAACGGCACAGCGCGCTGGCCCTCGCGAGGCCGCGGCGGGCGCTCGGCAACAGCCGGATTCGGAACCTCGAGACCCAGTTGGCCGATCTCCGCCTCGGCCGCGGCTTCCACGTCCATCTCCGCCAAAGCACGCGACCAGAACGGGCACCGATCATCGGTCAGACGCTTCGGCGTCCAGGTCCCCCGGTGCCCCTGCTGCGGCCGAACCCGATCAGCGGCGGCCATCAAAAACGCTCGCCGGACAAAGCCGGGGTTGCTCGCCGTTCGGGCTCGCACCGACGGGTGCCCCACGGCAATGCGGGTCATCCTGGGACCCCAGTCCGGTCGCAGGCCGACAAGTTCACCGATCAGGTCCGCCTCCCACGCGGTGACATCGAGGGGGTAGCCGTCAGCGGTGTAACCCTCTTGGTCTTCGATCTCCGAAGGAAGCTGGTCGTGCTGCTCTGCGGTCTTCTGAGGGTCTTGGTTGCCGACCTTGTAAGCGTCGGCGGTTACTGGCTGGGCTTCAGAAGAAGCAGGAGAACTACGGTCATCTAGAGAACCACCTTCAGTAACACCAAGAGATTCCACCCGGATTTTTCCGGGATCAAGAACCGGGATTTTTCCGGGTTCCTGATCCCGGATTTTTCCGGGATCAGGCGGCACGGTTTCCCCTGCTCGGGCCTGATCCGGGTTTTTTCCGGGTTCAGGGCTGACCTGCGGCTTTGCCGCCGTCGCCCCCCGTGTCCGGTCGCGCTTCACCTTTTCGGCGTCCCGGATGCGCTTCACCGCGAGCCTGTTGGCCGGGTTGTCGTCCCAGTCCTCGATGCACATCGGACCCGCGTAGTCCTCCGGCGGCGCGAAGTGGATGTAGTAGATGTTGCGGCGGGGCATGCGGGCGGGCTCGACGTCGATCGCGCCGAGCAGCTTCAACTCCTTGACGTACGGCGACACCGACTCGGACGTCTTGAGCTTCATCATCACCGCGAGGGTGGCCAGCCCCGGCCAGACCTTCTTGCTTCGCCGGCGCCGATTGAGTCGCAGCCGCAGCAACTGGTAGAGCTGCAACCCACGCGCCGAGCAGCCGGACAGGATGAGCCAGTCCGGCACCTCGGTCTTGTCGATGTCCCCCCGGCCGACCGCGAGCTCGTCGAGGTCGTCGGCGCTGCCGTCGAAGGGGTCGCTCATGCTTCACCGCCCGTACCTCGAGCCGGTGGTTCTGGACGCACCCGATGGCGGCATCGCCGAGCGATGCGGCCGGGATCATATGTGCTGGTGGCGCTCAAGGGTGCTCCTTGGGTGAAATTTCCCCAAGACGCGAGGGCACACGACAGCATGCCGGGGGCGAAATTGTCGGCCCCAGAAGGTATGATGCTGCCATAGGCTCCCGCACCAGGGGGACACAACTGGAAGATCAGTCGGTACCTGGGTCGAAAGGAACGTGCACGTCGCGAAAAAGCGGGTCGATCAGCTCCCAACTGAAAGCCCGCTCGGCCTCACCTGATCCCTTCTATAGCCTCGTGCACCTGGTGCTTCTCTCGGGCCCCGCCTTCATGGCGGGGCCCGAAGCTTTTCCGTGTCGATTCTGGATGGTAGACCCGACAGGACCGACATCGTGGCGAACGCCACGCACAAGGACCGTAATCGGGGTGTGATCGTTTCGTTGAGGCAGCGCCGGGCCGGCTCCCCGAAGGGTGCCGACCCGGCCGGGCAGGGCGCTGCTGTCGGCTCTCATCGGCGCCGCCACTGGGTGAGGAAGCCTTCCGCCACGCCGTGGGCGCGTCGTGCGACGTCGGCCTTGACCAGAAGGTCGCGGCCCCACCGCATGCCGAGCTGGGCGAGCGTGTCGGCGCCCTCGTTGAGGACGTCGCCAGCGTGTCCCTTGGTCTGCTCGATGGTGAGGTTCGCCGTGTGCTCGGCGACGACCTGGTGCAGCCGCTCAAGCGTGGGGATGCCGCGGGCGGTGCGTCCGGTGTATCCAGGCGGCATCGCGACGGATCCGTGCTGCCAGGCGGTGAGAAGTCGGGCAGCGGCGGCACTGTCGGTGATCACCGTGCAGGGGGTGTCGGCAAGGCGGTCGCCGATGGCATGCCACACGGCGCGTAGCTCGGTGACGACGGCGGGGTCGTCACCGGCCTTGGTGAACTGGGGCATCTTCCCGCAGCCGTAGGCGCCGCTGGTGTCGAGGAAGCCCCAGCCGGTCATCCAGCCGAGGCCTCGGCCGATGCGCCGGCCGGAGACCGACCCGTCGGTGTAGACCAGCAGCGGGCCGGGCGCGCCGGGGACACGCCCGTGGACGTTGGCTGATCGGTGGTGCGGAGGAAGGCCCCGCTCGGCGAGGGTGAGCATGCGCTCGGATGGCTGGACCATGGTCTCCCTCCCTAGTCCGGGCGGACGGTGGCCGGTAGTTTCCGGGGTGCGGGGCTCGCCTCGTTTCCCCCGTACGGGGCGAGCCCCTCGCGTGCTACAGGACAGGGATGCCGATGTACGGCGACGCGTCGACCGGCATCAGGCTTTCACCTTCGGGCGGGACTTGGATCCTTTCGGCCGGCCGGGCTGGTCGAGCTTCGCGAACTCGTACCATCCGCTGAGCCGGCCCTGCTCCTTGCCGGTGGAGAACGCGACGTGCGCGTAGTACAGGTCGGTCTTCGGGTAGGAGATCGCGATCTCGGGGGTGCCCTTGTAGACGATCTTCCGGGCGTCCGCGGTCAGGATCCCGATCGCGTCGTCGAGGGAAAGCGCGGGGTTCTCCCTGATGAACGTCTGGGCCAGCTCGCGCATGATCTGGGGGTTGTTCAGCGATTCGCGGGCGGCCTCGGTGTTGGACTTGAGGCTCTTGTACGACGGGTAGGCGCGGCACCAGATCCGCGCGACGCCCTTGCCGTCGATGAGCCGCTGGTCGCCGAGGTAGCGGGTCTCGCGCTGGGCGCGGGTCTCCTGTCGGTTCGGGTCGTACACCCACCACCAGCCGAGCCGGTCAGCCGACTTGGATGAGAATTCCTGCCAGTTCTCCAGTCGGGTGTTCGGCACGTCGAGGCCCCACTCGCGGGCCTCGCCGATGTCGCGGGGCTGGGCCAGGCCGTTGCGCAGCCGGGACAACTCGTCGTGGACGGCGTCGGGGTGGACGGCGGGGAACCACTCCTCGTGCTTGGCGGAGATGTCGGTGAACATCTCGGTCAGCTCGTCGTCGGTGGTGTGCCGGGTGATGCCGAGTTTGGATGCGCGCAGGGTGTCCTGCTCGGGCAGGTACAGCTCGCTGTCGCGGAAGGTGCGGACGAGCATGCGGACGGGCCGCGTCTCGATGGTGCTGGCCGGGGCGGCGGCGGTCGTGGCGTCCCCGGCGACAAGAGCGGTGTCCAGCATCGCTGGCTTACCTCCAAGGTCGGGATGGTGGCCTGAGGATCTCGGGCTTAGAGGCCACCCTACGCCACCCGACGGAAACTCTACAACACAACGTCGTGTATTTCCTGTCGCGGCGCGCGCGAGCGTAACACCGGCTTGCCCGATTCCAATACGGACAGGAGGTGCCATACGGTGAGCGGATGACCACACAAACTGACGCTTCCGACAAGACCCGGCGCCCGCCTCGCCAGCGGATGCCCAAGGGATACAGCAAGGCGCGTGTCGAGTTCCAGGCCCGGGCCCAGGACTGGCAGCGCAGCCGGCCCGGCCGGCTGGTCCGGCTGCCGGAGGACCTGCTCGCCATCGCCAAGCTCGGCATCCCCTGCCAGACCTGCGGGAGCCTGATCTACCGGGCCGGCGCTGGAACCGACCGTCACGCGATCGGCTGGGCCCCGACCGACGGAGGGCACTGGGCGGGCGGTATCACCGCCACCTGCGCGTAGGACCTCTGGTGCCAGACGTGCTCGGCCGCGTACCATCACGCCGGGCGTAAAATGGTGTGTGGTTTCGCCGAAACGACGAGCGGCCCCGCGATGACGATCGCGGGGCCGCTCGCTGTTTGTGAAGGTCAGACCGCCAGAGCGTGCACGGCCGGCCCGCGGTGCGGCTCGATCATCGTGCCGTCCGGCAGGATCTCACCGGTGTCCTCGAACACGATGACCCCGTTGCAGAGCAGGCTCCAGCCCTGCTCGGGGAAGGCGGCGAGGACGCGAGCGGCTTCACGGTCGATGGCGTCGGCGTCGGGACATTGGGTCTGGTGTTGACACATGGGGCAACTCCCTCGAGGCGAAGCGGGCCCTGAGCGGTTGAGCCCACTTACCCGTCAAGTTACTCCGGTGCGGATTATTTGCACTACGACGCGTCGCATATTTACGGTTCACCATCTGCCAATATCCGGCCGAGCCGGGCGGCCAGCCACGACGGCAGCACCACGATCGGACTGTCGTGAACCACCCGGTAACTCGCGGTCGTCGACCACCGCCCCGGGCCCGAATCAGGTAGCCGCCCTGGCCTGCAGACGTCGACGCCCGGCCACCGGCCGCGTCTCCGCCACCCGACACCAGAACGTCACGGTGCGTGGTGGATCGTGGACGGGTCGTAACTTCTAAGATCAACTTTTCTTGGAACTTTTAAGATCAACTTCCAAGATCGTTTAGCGGGGTTTCCGCAGGTTCAGCTGCAACTCGCGGCGCCGGATGCCGGACAGCGAACCGGACGCCACGCTGCGCTCGTTGCGCCCGCACGCCAAGCACCGCCCGCCACCGGCCGGTAGCTTGCCTCCGCAGTTCTTGCTACCGCAGCCGGCCTGTTCGATTCCGGTCAGCTGCTGCAGCGTCGACCACATCTGGTTGGTGTCCAGCGCGGACCGTCGATAGCGCTCGGCGAGGTGCTCCCACCGGGCCGCCATATCGCGCGTCCGGCGCTCGCCGGAGAACTGCTCAACAGCCCGAACGCGACCATTGCGCACCAGCCGCAGCCAGTACCGGGGTCGGTCGGTCGGCGCGAGGGGATCCTGCCACTTCTGCGTGGTGATGACGACCAGGCCGTCTTCGGCCAGGCAGTGCATCTCGTCGACCAGTCGAGCACGTACCGGGATCTTCCCCATAGCGGCGACATTACACCAGACCCAAAAAAATGTTCAACGTAACGTTGTGAGATTCCCGGGTGTCGCGGTAGCGTGCAACCTGTTCCCGTCAGCCCCTGGAAAGGAACCGGGATGAGCGACGACATCACGATGACCGGCAACCACCTACCTGATGATGAAGACAAGCAGCCGGCCCAGCGGTTCACCACCCGCCAGGACGCCATCGAGCAGGCCATCATGCCTGCGCTGACCGAGGGGAACTACGACTACGAGGCCATCTGCTACGAGGCCTTCGAGTGGAAGATCGACGTCAACGGTCAGGACCAGGAACTGCTCAACACCGGCGGCTTCGAGCAGGTCGTCTCGGACGAACAGTTCTGGGCCATCGCCGCCAAGCACGAGATCAGCTGACCCACCTCCGACCAGGGGCAAAGGTGCAGGTCCGTCACCTCCACCCTCGCCCCACCGGCCGGATCGAAAGATCCGGCCACCGCGACCCCGGCGCTCCTACCCCCCACCCCAAGGGAGCCCCGGGGTCGCGCCATGTCCGGACACTGATCCGCCGAACTTTGCAGCGCCGCTGTAAAGTCGAGCAATGTCCGAGAACACGCTGCTCACCGGCCCCGAGGTCGCCGCGCTCGCCCACATCCTGCCCAGCAGCCTGCGAACGTATGTACGGCGCGGGTATGCGCCCGAGGCAGACGGGCCACGAGACGCCAGCACCGGATGGCGCCCCAGTTGGAAACGCGCCACCGTGGAGAACTGGCTGGCGAACCGCCCTGGCCAGGGAAAACGCACCGACCGCGACCGCGGCCGCGCAGATGAACGCCAACGCCTCGAACAAGAACGCGTCGCCCCAGCTCCTGCCCCACAGCCAGGGCTGAACGAGTGGCTGGCCGGCCAGCACGCCGAGCTGCTCGCCGTCGCCGACGTCCTGGTCGACCACCGTGACGCCTTGCTCGAGCTCACCACCGACCCTGATGGGCTGGCCGAGGCGATCGACGCGGCCGGCGCCGCGATGAGCCGCCGCCCCAGCAAAGCCCTCGCCAGTGGCGTCACGTACGCGCTGTCGGTCATCCGCCGCACCGTACGCGGCGCCGACCCGGAACTGGTCAGATGGCTGGATCTGCGCTGGGACCTGCACGAGCAGTTCGCGCTCTGGGCCGGTCCGGGCCACGCGTAAGTCCTTCACCATCTGCACGAGAAATGCACAACGATACGTTGCGCATTTCCCCGGGGTGGGTATAGCGTGACGGCACAGGGGCAGCCCGAAGCGCCCCACCGGCATCGGAGGCAACCTTGACCAACGCGATGACCGAGCCCTTCATCGACCAGCGCACCGGCCGCCTGGACGTCGGATCCCGAACCGCCCGGATCCGCATCCTCGATCCGCTGCCGCCCGTCGCGATCGATTACCGCGTCAGCATGGCCGAGCTGGTCCACACCGGCCACCACGTCCTCAACACGTGGGCCGTCTGGACCGGCGGCTACCGACTCCTCGAGCGCTACAGCACCAACAGCCGTACCGCCATAGCCAGCGCCGAATCCTGGGCGCTCGAGCACCATGCGATCTGGTGGGACTCGCACTTCCCGGTCCGTGCCGGCCAGCTCACGCACACGCCCGACCCTCGCGTGGAGACGATGGCCGGCTACGCCCGCTACCGCGAAGAGCAGGGCCTCGAGGTCTGCCGGCAGTGGCACGAGTCCTGGGGTGACTGGACGCTCATCCGCCGCGTCAGCGACAGCCAACCCCTCGAACTCGTCCGCATCCGGCACCGCCGGGTCCTGGTCGAGAAGTTCGACCTCACCGACGAAACGATCACTCCGTACACCCACGTCGACGACCTCCTCGAAAAGGCCACGACGGGACGAGAGATCACCGACGACCCTGCCACATGGTGAACACCACCCCGCCAGACTTGAGGCCCGGCCCTTGCGCCGGGCCTCAACCGTCGGCACAGAAAAGCGCCAACGGACCGTTGGATGCCAAGGAAGCGGCGGTGTAACTTCCTGGACAATGGGGCGAGCCCAACCGTCCCACCGGCCGAGGGAGAAGATCTCCTTGCAGCACGTCATCCGCGGCGTCGTCGTCGAAGGCGACCCCACCAACACCCACACCACCTACTCGCTGGTCTACCCGACCGGCACCGTCACGACCGACGTCCATGAGGCGATCGACCGCTGGCTCAACGACGTTCACGACGAGATCTGCGCCATCTACGTCGTGCTGCCCGACCCGTTCACGCAGCCGATGTGGGTTCAGCTCAACGAGGTCTCCCGGGTCGACTTCGAGATCGTCATCGACGGCACCGACACGATGATCGAGCAGGTCTGCTACCAGGACGAGACCCGGGAGGCCACCGTCGAGCACCACGTCTGGGTCCACGGCTTCGACCAGGTGCCGGCCGTCCCTGAACTCGTCGAGTGACAATCCCTGCCCCCGAAGAACTCGGCCCCGGCTCGCGATCGCGAGCCGGGGCCGTTTCGTGGTGCACCATCTGCACGGAAAATCTACAACGATGCGTTGTGACCTTACGGCGGTCCGGTATAGCGTGGCGGATACAGGGGCGAGCCCAACCGCCCCCCGGCTGAGGAGAAGCCCCCATGCGGCTGCCGAAGACCTGGATGAAGACCCCCGCCGGCCACGACCTCCACCTCGAAACCGGCGTCGAGATCCGCCGCAACGGCCGCAAGTGGCAGGTCTTCGCCCCCCACCCCAACTCCTCCCCCTACCGTGAGGTGTGGCTGACCGGCGACTCCGCCGGCACCCTGGGCGACGCGGCCGTCCTCGCCGTCGACACGTGCCTGCCGAAGGCCCGCGCCGAGCTCGCCGCCGCCTGGGACGACGCTCACTTCCACCTGATCGGCCGCCCGCACGAGTGGAAGCCCGGCCGCGTCAACAAGAAGACCATTGCCGCGCGGCGCGCCGCGGTCGCCGCCACCGGCACCCCGACCGGCGCCGACGCCAAGCCCGGCCACCTCGTCGTTCACATCGCGACCGGCGCGCCCGGCGTCTTCCACGGCCTCAAGACCTTCGACCGGGCGTTCCACGACCTCCCGGCCGGCGCACCCGTCGCCGGAGTCACCTTCGCCGGCGACCTGCACCTGAACATGCCGCTGCCGTACGACCCGGCCGATGTCGTGGTGCTCACCCACAACTGGCTGCCCTGCAACCAGTGGTCCGACGAGCCCGGACACGAAGACCATGGGGACGCCGTCACCGGCGAGTGCCTGCTGCCCGAACGCGACCAGGAACTGGCCGGCCCCGCACTGAAGTGGATCTCACGCGGCTACTGGCGCGCCGAGGACGGCGTCGAACTGTTCCGCGCCAACGACGGCACGTTCTCCGCCTACACGCCGACCCCGCACGGCCGCCACAACCTCTGCTCCGGTCAGCCCCGCAAAGAACGCGCCTACCGGATGATCAACCAGTGGCGAGCCGAGCTGCCCGGCAAGATCGAGGAAGCCCACCAGACCGCGCTGGACATCATCGCCACCCAGACCGAGATCGACGAGGCTCACCTCGACCTCGCCCGCGCCGACATCGCCTACGAGGCGGCCGTCGACGCGCGGCGGCCCGGCAACTACGAGGCCAGCGAGGTCCAGAAGACCAAGGAGAAGCTGGTCCGTGCGCAGCTGAAGCTGGCGCATCTGCGGGGCCGCCCCTTCGGCTACACCCGCATCATGATCTCCGAGCGGCGCGAGGGCACCAGCTGGAAGCCGGTGTTCACCGGCCTGTCCGAGGCGAAGGCATGCGAGACCCCCTCGAAGCACGCCGAGCGGTACGCGGCCATGAACCACTTCCGGAGCGCCGCCTACCGGGTGCGCGTCTACTCCGACCCGGACACCCCCGAACCCGACGCGGAGTGGACCAACCTGCCCGAGCAGCCATGCCGGCCCGGCCGGCACCGTCGCGGCGCGCGGGTCCTGCCCGGCACTCGCCGGGCGGACGGCTCGCTCGTCGAGGCAACCCAGTGCGGCACCTGCTTTGAGCCGCTGTGGCGCGTCACCCCCGCCGACGGCGAACCGTACCCGTGGCTGCTCGAGGGCGAGGAACTGCCGCCCGTCGCCCCCGGCGTCACCTTCGTGGCCCTCGCGCTGATCACCCGCAAGCACTACGGCATGCAGATCAACGACGGACTGGGTGGCTGGCGCACCCTCAACGGGGTCGGCGGATTCAGCTCCGACACCACCGAGGTAGACGTCACCGTCGACGGCGTCACCATCCCCATGCCCGCCAGCACGATGGTGCAGCTGCGGCCGGCACCGCCGGACACCGACCCGGGTCTGGACGCCGACTACCCCGACCCGACCCCGACCCCCGACCCGACCCAGACCACCCCACCTGACAAGTTGATCATCGAGGGGTCGGGTCTGGGCAACGGTGAGATCCGCTACCGCGTCCAGACCCAGACCCCGACCGGCATGAAGATCGTTCAGACGGGGGCGACCCCGACCGGCGCCCGCACCGACCTCCGCCTCCTCGCCCAGACCATCCTCGGCAACGCGGGCCCCGTCCTCGGTCAGACCTCCGACCAGCCCCGGCCGGGTCTGCTCGTGCAGACCTGGCACTGGCCGACCGGGCAGACCGCCACCGCCACCCAACCACCCCGACCTACAAAGCAGCCCGGAAAGAGCACCCCGACCTCGTGACCCCCAACATCAAGTCCTGGTGGTGGCGGACCCGCATGCGGGCCCGCCACCACCCTCGCCCCTGCCGGCATCACGATCACGACTGCCCGCTCGACGACCTGCTCGCCGGGATCTGCTGGGGCCAGGTCCGCGAACCCGGCAGCGACGTGATGCTCTACGACGTCAGCTACTGGATCCGCGACCTCGTCGACGATGGCCTGGTGGTTTGCGAGCCGCTCGGCCTCACCGCCGCCGGCGAGCTCTACCCTGGCCAATCTGTGGGGAGACGGCATCGTCCCGCCCGGCCGCGGCGGCATCATGGGATGCCACGAACACGGCGAATATGTGGCCGGCCCGGGCGAGCCCTGGAGGTGCCCAGATTGCCCACCACCAGCGCCTTCCCTGAGCCCTGGAAAAGCCGCCTTCCTGAGGGCCCTGCGCGGGCGTTCCCATCACCCCCTGTAGACCACCCGGGAACCCCCACGACTGAGGGCCCGGCACCCCCACGCAGAAGGGGGTGCCGGGCCCTCACCGTTTGGGGTCGCCGGAACCGGTCACAGAGGGTGTCTTCTAGTCGCCGCATGCCCCTAGAAAACGGCGCGGCCGACGCGCCCGCGCGTACGCCCGCGCGCGAGGCCTCCAGGCTAGAAGTTGCTCTCCGTGCCGTCAACGCCTTCCTATAAGAAACACCGCAGCCCCCGAGCCGTGTGGGCACCGGGGGCTGCGGAAACGCGCAGGGGAACTAACGGGGTGTGATATTCGGCTCTGCTCCTTGACCGGCGGTGCGCGGGGTCGGCACCGCCTTCGGCATCAGATACCGCCACCGGGCCGGGACCAGGTGGCCGCGGCCGCTCGCGACCGCGATCGCGACCGCATGCCGGGCATCCACCCAGCGGTGGCCACCCTTCTTGGGCCGCCCGGTCTCGGGGTCCGTGGGCCGGCCACCGCGAATCACCTCGGCGTCCACCCACCTCTCGACGGTGCGCGGGTCACGGCCGATGATCCGGGCGGCCTCCCCGGTGCTGATCATCTCTGACTCGCGGGGGTCGCCCTCAACATTCGGCACCAGCCCGCCTACCGGCTGGATCTCAAGCACGCCATTCTCGGCCACGGAAGCGGTCGCCTTTCTGTCAAAACCGACTTGCTCCAGTCTCGCAGATCCTCGGGCCCGGCGGCAGTATCACCGTCGTACGTTCGTACGCCGCGCCGTGACCTGCGGGTCTGCCGACCCGAACAAGAAACAGGTCGGGGCTAACTGTCAAAACCGACATCGGCGTGCCATGATGGCACGCATGACTCAGACCCAGATCATGGGGGACCCCGACCCCCACCGCTCAGACCAGGGTCTCGACGCTGCCCAGACCCAGACCCCCGGAAGCGCCCAGACCCCGACCCGCGACGCTGCCCCGACCTCCGCCCCGACCCAGACCCCCGACCCGGGTCTGGGTCGGGGCGGCACTCCGACCCAGACCTCAGACCTCGCCCCGACCCCGACCTCAGACCCTCACCAGGCCGCCAAGATCAGTGACGGTCGGGGTGAGGGTCGGCACGCCGCTCAGACCCCGACCCCAGACCCGACCCCGACCGACCAGGACCCCGAACAGGCCGCCGCCAAGCCGGCCGCGAGCCGCGACTGGATCGCCGCCGCCATGTGGGCCGCGATCATCCTGCTGAACGTGGCGGCGTTGCTGCTCGCCTCCAGCGGCCAGGTCGACGGCACCTGGCAGTGGGCAGGCCTGTCCGACGACGACAACCGCAAGTGGCTGCTGCCGGCCATCACCGAGGTCGGCTACATCG
>JACCDR011481623.1_pt1 | contig 24188 bp, 34 predicted proteins | sample 7446431 | NCBI WGS metagenome assembly JACCDR01 (sample SAMN15323443, study PRJNA562643) | freshwater metagenome | isolation source: river surface water | place: USA:Blue River Watershed | collected 2017-08-17 | reverse complement strand
GTCGCCGATCGGCGACCACCCCGCATACTTTTTAAAACACTTTTCGTAAAATACTACGATTTGTTTGGTATTTGCACTTCGTCTAAGCGCCTACCTAATTCTTTTACAAGCGACTTTCCGCAGGCGCTAACATTCTTAAGATAGTAGGCTTCTTCCATACTGATCTCCTGATCGGCAGACATGGCCATTTCGATAAGACCAAGTATCGCCTCAATTGTGTGAAGCGGAGAAGCGATGGAATCCAGGGCAAGTACTGTTGTTGTTGTGTGTGACATGGCGGACGGTTTAAAGTTTAAAATGCGGGTAGTCGACGTCCGCCAGAACATTAACACACAACGCTTTCGCGCGGTGAGTCTCGACTACCCTTATCTTTGTTTACCTGAAATGTGTGTAAGTCTGGCGGACTTGGCACAAAGATATACATTTTTTACAAAAGTCAATAGCGCTGGACTAAAAACTTATCTGTGAGGCGTTTCTTAGTTCATAAAGCCGCCTCAATTCTGTCTCAATGTCCGCGACGCGCAGGGCGTCGCGTTCGTTTTGTCCCAACCACGCCGCCACGGTATCCGTGCTAAGGCGCCTGAACAGGCGACCATCATCGCGACGCATTTTTGTGTTTCGCTCTTTTATTTGATCCGTCAGCGCGTCGCGTTCTCTCTCCAGAGATTTAATCCGGTCGGCCATCTGTCTGTTTCTTCGGCCTTCGGCCTGTTTCTCCCGGTCATTTTCTTCCATCTGTTTTTGCAGATAAGATTCTATTTCCGCGTCTGTTGGCGCGCGCGGCTCATCTTTTGACGGCGCGGGCGCCTGGTTGGTGCATGATGAGAGGATGAGGAGGAAAGGAAATAACACTCGTTTCATATATAAGTGGTTTAAGTAAAAAGATCGTGTTGTATAGCGGCGTATTCTTCAATTACTTTGGGCGCCGTGTAGTACCTGAGCGTTGTTTGAAAACTGGAGTGTCCCGCCTGGTCGCGCGTAGACAAATGTTGCGTCTTTGGCGCGTGCGCCGATATGCCGGTATCTTTCCAGCTGTACCATGTCAGGCCGTTTATATTGCGCAGTTCGCCGCGCTCGCGCAGGCGCTCCAATATGCGCCGGTGTCGGCGGTACAAAAGGTCATCGTCGCCGGGCCTGTTGGATGGCCCAATTTTGAACTGATATGGGCTTTCTTCCGTAATACCGAACACCAGCAACCCGGCGCTGTATTTTTCAAAACGGCCATCAACAAAGTACTTCATTACGCTGCGCGGAATAGTAGCGTATCTGTACCGAACCGTTCGACCCTTTTTTACCTTTACTCGGACGGTTCCCGCCTTGAAGTCAAAGTCGCCCATCTTTAGGCGCAGTAATTCAACAGGTCGTATAAAACAATAGTACTGCAACAGGATGCCGCGAAAAAGCCAATAGTCCGTTTTTTCCGCTTCCAATGCTACGACCCGTCGTTCCTCGACGGTAAATATGCGGCGTTCTTTTTCGGTCACTTTTGCCCGCCGAAACCGCCCCAGCGGGTTTTCCTTGAATAAGCCGCGCTCTACCATCGCGCCAAATATCGCTCGCACCATTGCGAAGCGGTTATTGCGAGATACGCCGGACAAAAGACCGCCGCCGCGTTTTGCCCGTGTTGCCAGATAGTCCCAAAACCCGGCGGCGTGCGCGCGGGTAAATTTCTCTATGGACATGTCCGAATAATGGGCGCGCTTTGCCCAGGTGAGAAAATCTTTAGCGGCGGCGCGAAAGTCGTTTTTCGTACTGGTCACGTCCGATTGTCCTATTTTAAGGTCGCGCATTTTTTCCACGGCTTGCGCCACACTTAGCCCGCAGGTCTTTACTTCGTCCGAAATGCCGGACGATTTAGCGGCGCTTCGATCTTTTGGCGCTTTGGCGAAAAGATCAATATTGGCGGCTATGCGGTCGGCCACTTCCCGCCGCACGGCTAAATCTGCAATCTTGTTTAGGTCAAAGTCTTGTCTATGGCGGGAGATTTCGCCGGTTTCGGGGTCGATCTGGTAATATTCTATATACCAGTTCGGGCGGCTGTCAACAACGCGGGATCGCGTAGGGAAAGTTTTTTTTGCCATATCGGATGAGAACTTTTTGGCAGCGCCTGGCAAAAAATGAACATTCTGCCAAACGCTGCCAAATCCGATACAGCCATGTGATTAACAATCAGGCTTTTGGAGTTAAAATTGAGGGAGATTAATGGGATTATTACGACCGCTCCCACTACCCGCGCAAAAAATTGAAAAACAAGGCTGTACAGGACATATTTTTATGTATATGTTGTCAATACTGGGCAATCAGCCTTTGCCCTGCTCGCCTAATTGGGTCAATTGCGCCTCCATACCGACTATTCGTCTTTCGACATCCTGCACACGGCGGCTTAATGCCTGTATAGCGTCGTCGTTGTTCGCTAACGACGAAAGAAACATCGGCGCGTCGCCTCTAAGCAGCCAATTCATGTTTACGTCATGCAGGTGTTCCGCGATCGCGACGATCACCGTGCCGGAAATAGCCTGGTGTCCGCCTAAAACCTGGCTTATCTGCGACTGACTAACTTGAATTTTGTCGCCAAATTGGCTTTGGTTTGGCCCGACTTCTTTAATCAATAGCGCCAGTCGGGCGGCGATTTCCTCCTTTTTTGTCATTTTAATTACTTTTTATAATTTTTTTATTACAAATACTTGCACAGTATTATTACAAATAATACATTTGTGACAAATTTAAAAACACTTTGTAATATGGCAGAGAAGAAAAAAATACAAATTACCCCGCTGGAGGCGGAGGCATTGGAATGGTTGCGCTTTTCGCGCAACGTAAACAAGGCGGTAGGGCGTATAAAAGCGCATCGGGGAACGGCAAACCCCAACACATTGTACCGGGCCTTTAATCCTGACAACTTCGACACGCTTACCCGTGAACGTGTCCGACAAATTGTTGTCGGGTTCTATACAGAGGAAGGAGGTATAAAAAAACCCGACGCAAACGAGGTCGCGCCGGGAATGGTTACAACCATGTAACCGCAAAACTTTGCAAAGGTATAAACTTTCAACAAAATGCACACCGCAACAACTTTATCACAAATCCCAGGCGGTCCAAGTATAGAGGCTATACGAAAACGCTTTACGCGGACATACCCGGACAAATCGTTTGATCGCCTTGCCGAATTACCGCCGGACATTGTCCGCGCGTACGCGGACAAGATAGGCGGCGACACGGACGCAGCAACGGGCAATGTCTGCGAAACTGGCGCATCGGTTGTCCGTCAACCGTCCGGCGTTATCGCGGATAAGAAGCGGACAAGAAGCGCAGGCATGTCCGAAGAAAAAGGCGGGCTTGTCCGTTGGGCAAAAAACATATCGCGCCTCGACCTTGTCTGTTATACAGAAACCGCGCTCTTATTCCAGAATGCGACGCACATTTTAGGGCCTTACGGCGTCATCGTCGCGGGAATGGTAGCCTTTACCCTTATAGAGGTTCAGTCCGTTGTAAAGGACAAGCAAAAGGACAATTCCGCTGAAACTGGGCTATGGGCTTACGGCTTCGTGTCCGCAATACTTACGGTGCTAATACATTACCCGTCCTTTTCTGCATACTTCGCGCCGTCCGCAACCCTTTTACCCGTGTCCGTTAAAATAACAGCTGGTATCGTGTCTGCCGTACTTTGGTTTATTCCCGTGGCCGCTCTCATTATCATGCGGCAAAAAACGCAGGACGATTTCTGGCACAATCGAATTTACGCTAATTAAACAACATCACACAACATGTCCGCAAAACAACAAAGCCTATACAACCGAATAGGCGACATTATCGAAAGCGTTTCAAACGCCGCTGCCCCCGTCATTGAGTGGTGCGCCCCAAACCTGAAAACCGACCAAACGCGCGTTCGCGCCTGCTCCAAGGCCGCGCGGGCGCCACTGGCCGGTAAAAAAGACCATACCCTGTACAATGTGGCCGGTCAAACATATCGCCGCACATCCGACGGTGAATCTGTACGCGTCACCGCAAACGGACGCCTTACGGCGCTTACACAGAAAGACCGCGAAGAAGTCTACGCCGCAGGACTTGACGAAGACCGGGCCGCAGAACTAAAACCCTACTGGGCGTCGGGCGCAAGCGCGCAAAACGCGGCTCTTCAGTTCCTCGACCCTGTAACCAGTACGACCAAAACGGGCTACTCGCCGCGAACACTCGACAAGTATTGGGCAGCCTTCAACGCCGCCGAAAAGACGGCTAAAAGAGTAGGGGAGACCCCCTCCCCTATCGAGCGCGACCACTGGTAAGCGCAAAAACCCGCAATTGCGGAATTGCGGGCTGATAATCAATAACTTATAAAGGTTTTGTTGCGGGGTTGGTCCCGCAATCGAGCGCAAAAACCCGCAACAAAAACCCGCAACTATCTAAAAACAACATACAAAAATGGATTATAAAATAACTGAACGCCTGCCAGAGCTGCCGCCGCTTACCCTCGAATTGAACGAGCAGCCGGAAAGCGCGGCAAGTCTGCCCGCAGCCTTACAATACACAGCCGTTATGCCAATTCCGCCAAAGAAGGACGAAGTCGTATTGGAAACGATCGAATACGACTGGCGCTACTGGGTAACGGTATGGTTGCCGTCGGCAATGTCGCTTGTCTTTTCCGTCCTGGGCGTACTTGCGGTCGGCGTGGCTGGATACAAAATCGTAACGCTTGTACTTCCGGCAATAATAAGCGGCGCCGCCGTCGCAATCAAATCGGCGCTCGTCGCCGTCGGCGAAGGACTGGCAATCGCGCTCTACTGGGTGGCGGTATTGGCTGCCGTAGTAGTCGGCGCATTTCTGCTAATTGGTATCCTAAAGCAGATTGTTATATCCGCAGCTACGACAGAGGCCGACGAATACTACCGCGAAAGCCGCCCACAGCAAAAGCAGCCGGGCAACAAAACCGAAGTTCAGATAAACATTTCCGGCGACGGAGTAACCGTAAACAACAGCAAAAATGGAAACGCTTAAAACTCCCGTCGAAATAAAAGCCGCAGTACTGGCGCCGTTTTTTTTTGCTTTTGCCTGGGCAATGTCTGAAGTTGGCGTACTTCTTGCGCTTATCGTTGTAATAATGTTATTACCATTTGCAATAAAATCATACAGATACCTGTCGCGCCTGTACTGGCTTACCTGGGCAGGTAGACAGGTACGCCCGATCATAATTTCGCAGACAAGTCCAGACGATTTTTTAGCGCATAAGCGCGCAGACGAAATACGCCGCCTTTTGGTCGATAGCGGAAACGAAAACCTTGTCGATCGCGGGGCAAATGGTCGTGTCCAGAAAATACGCGTCTACGAAGTGTACTACCAAGACGAACCATACATAAGAGAAACATGGGAGGAATACAGAATACGCGTCGAACAGATACAGATACAGGAATGGAATAAACGGCTAAGGGAGTACAAAGAGGCAAATACGCTTTGGGCGATCGAACAATGGCACAGGCAAAAAGACGTAACGCCCGGCCCGCCCCCTATCGTCAGAAATATACCAAAGTAGCGACAACAAACCCTCCATTTTCCGGTCGGGATTGACGCCGACCCCGACCGGATTTTCTTTCAAACGACAGCATACACAGCAACCAGGCAGCGCCGGGTAAAGCCATCCTCATATCTTTAACACACCCGCCATGAATAAGAAACAACAACAAATTACAGCCTTTATCCAAAGGGCGTTCCCAAACTGCGAAATATCCCTGGAGGGACAAAACACCGACGAATTGAAATACGCAATTGCCTTCACTCCGCCCGCAATGACTTACATAGAAGTTGGCGCGCCGAAAGGTTCATTCTTTGAAAAAGTGTCTGTCCTTGACGACCAAATAACGCTACACCTCACCGTAACACAACAAACCGCAGAACTGTACCTATGATAAGCACCAATACAATAGAGGCCGTTACATCTGCGGCGCGTATCGAAGAAATCGTCGGAGACTTTGTACAACTATCAAAAAACGGAACTGGACTTAAAGCGCCCTGTCCATTTCACAACGAGAAAACCGCGTCTTTTTCAGTGTCGCCAACCCGTAACATATATAAGTGTTTCGGCTGCGGCGAAGGCGGGACGCCAATTAGTTTCGTAATGCGATACAAGGGTATGACGTACCCGGAAGCGATCGAATATATCGCAGGCAAATACCGCATTGAGGTCGAACGCACGCACGAAAAACCAGACCCCAAAGCGGATGAAAAAACGGGCGTAAAAACAACGCTCGCCGCCATGCAGGCGCATTTCGCTATACCAAAACAAGACGACCCGGGCGCGGCATATTTTGCCGGCCGCGGGCTTACGCCAGAAACCATCGACACGTTTGGTATCGGGTATTGCGACGGGACCAAACCGGCGCTACTGACAGACGACCAGATACGCGCAACGGGGCTTTTGAACGAAAAAGGAAACCTGACGATTTACAAGCGCGTAACGATACCCATACATGACCAATACGGAAATATTGTATCGTTTGCCGGAAGGAAAACCGACGGCGGAACGGACGGCGCAAAGTATATCAACGGCGCAGAAACAATCGCATACGCGAAGGCGCGCACCTTATACAACCTGCACCGCGCAGCGCCGCACATTCGCCAAACCGGCGAAGTGTGGATTGTAGAGGGATACGCCGACGTCATGGCCATGTGGCAAGCCGGTACGCGCAATGTCGTAGCGCTTTGCGGCACGGCATTAACAGTAGAACAAGTGGAGCGCCTGAAGAAGTTTAACGGAACCCGCCCGTTATCCTTCGTGCTGGCGCTGGACAACGAAATCAACAAAGGAAAGGCCGGATACAAAGAACAGGTCGAAAAAGCCTACCTGAGCGCTTTAGAGAAATTTTTGCCCGTTGGCGCTGTATACATCGTCGAATACCCGAATAAATGCAAGGACATGGCCGACGTGGTCAATGCGGGCAACAAACCCGGCGATTTAAAGCGCCTTGACGCGATCATTGACTTTGTCGAACGCAGATATAGCAAAGAATGGAAAGACAACGCGTCGCCGGTCGAAAAGGCCGCTTTTCAGGATCAGGTATCGGCCATGATCGCGACCGTCGAAAAGGACAACACCCGCGACATTTATATCAACCAGCTGTCGAACCTTTTAGAGATCAACGCAAAAAAGTTGGAAGCCCTGGTGCGAGGGCTGCGCACCAAAGCGGAAAACGAAGAAAGGGACAGGGAGGTAAGCGAATACAAGTTTATTAAGGTCGGCGACAACTACTACCAACGCGCCGTAGATTACGACGTATTCACAAAAACCAGTACCGTTGTATATCTACGCAGGCAGCGCGCAGAACTGGTCGTAGAAGGCGTCTCAATCGGCGCCATCAAACGGTTTACGAACTGGATTATAGAACCGGATCACCTTGGATACCGCCGCGTCATCGACGTATATCACGACGGCGAAAAATTCTCTTTCTTTAACGAGTACAAGCCATTGCCGTATCGACCAAAACCCTTTGATCTGCCGGAAGGCTTCAACAAAGACCCGGAAGGATTCGATTATGAAAAAATACCGGAAATACGCCACACCGCAAAATTTTTCAAACACATCGGCGGGTTTGAAAAGTACGGCAACCAGTTCGTAAAAATACTATGGGATTGGCTCGCAATCTGCTACCTGACGCCCTCGCAGCGCCTGCCCGCAATCGCCCTGGTAAGCACAGAGGAAGGTACCGGTAAAAGCACCTTCATAAACTTAATGCTGGCGTTTTTCGGGCAAAACGCGACAAAGACGGAAGCGTCGCGCATTGGCCAAAACTTCAACAACATGGCCGCAGGAAAAATACTTCAGTGCGTAGAGGAAACAAAGGACGAGCGAGGCGAAATAGAGAACAAGTTAAAAGACCTCATTACCAGCTTTGAACAGGTCGTCGAAGCAAAACACCAGGACGCGCGCACGGTAAAGAACTTTTCAAAATACATCTTCGCCTCGAACCACGAGGACAGTTTCATGAAAGTCGGAACCGCCACAACGCGCTTTTTTGTACTGAAAGTTGCGAGCATAAAGGAGAAAGTAACCGACTACGAATCGTTGCTTTTTCGTGAAATACCATACCTGATGCACTTTTTACAAATACGCAAGGTGCTGACGCCAAAAGACCCCGCAGACGGCCGCCTATGGTTCCATCCAAAATCCCTCGAAAACGACGCGCTGCGAAAACTACGCCAGGCGAGCAAAGACCAGGTACAACAGGTTATAGAGGAACTTTTCCTGTACATATTCTTGCGCGGCGAAATAACCGACCCTGTTTTGTACATGTCCAGTTCATACCTTAAAATTCTGATGGAGCGATACGGCGGTCGGGCTTATACGGACAAAACGCCGAACTACTTTTCAAACGTCCTGGAGCGACAAATGAGCCTATACCAGTACGAAACCCCAACAAAGAAGGATACGATAGAATTAGTCGGCATCCATGCAGACGCCTGGACAAACGCGGGCGTTTGGCCCTGGCAGTATCAAAAAAGCCAGGCGCGTTTTTTCGAGTTCCCTATATGGCGCTTCGTCGCGCCGCTCGACGTGCATCAATCCTACGACGTCAATCGCGTTGCAAAGATTATCGCCGAAATGAGCGTATACGTCGAAACGCCTGCCGTAAAACGATACGGGAAAGAGCCTATAACATGGCTCGAACACCTTAAAGGCTGGTACAGCACAAATAGCAATCACTCACCGCAAAACAGTTAATATTTAAATGAAAGAATCTTTCGAGTTTCGCCGATTGACAGGGCGCATAAACATAACCCTGTCAAACAAAAAGAAGTGGAGCGCCGACAAAACGACGCTTTGCGCTCGGATCGTAGCCGTTGTCGAAAACTACGCCAAACAGGGTTACACCCTTACGCTTAGACAGTTATACTACCAACTTGTCGCAAGCGACACAATACCAAACGACGATACTGTTTACAAAAAACTATCGTCAATATTGGACGATCTGCGATACACTGGCATGGTAGATTGGGACGCAATAGAGGATCGCGGGCGAGTACCCGATCTGCCGTACTATGCAGAAAACATACCTGACGCGATGGACGACATCTTGCGGGCGTACCGCCTCGACCGGCAAAGCGGACAAGACAACGTAATCGAAATGTGGACAGAAAAGGACGCAATTTCGGGCATCCTTAGACGCGTCACGCACGAATATCATATCCGATTGGTCGTCAACAAGGGATACAGTAGCAGTTCGGCAATGTATCGGGCTTATAGAAGATTATACCGTGAATTAGAGAAAGGCAAACGCGTAACGATCCTCTATTTCGGCGATCATGATCCCAGCGGCTTGGACATGGTAAGAGACATAAAAGACCGAATGATAAACTTCCTGCTAAACGGCGAATCGCTCGACATCCCGCACAATACATTGACATACTGGTACAATCATGTAGGATTAGAAAACCCGCCGGCCGATGAGCAAAGAGACGACGAAGACGATATTGATTATATCAAACGATGCTATGTACACGAAATGTTTGAAGTCGTCCCGATCGGATTAACCCTCGAACAAATCAGAGAATACAACCCGCCGCCCAACCCGGCAAAGACAACAGACAGCCGTTCAGACTGGTACATAAAAGAGTTCGGAAACGAATCATGGGAGGTCGACGCCTTGTCGCCAGCAGTAATGGAAAACATAGTGCGCGACGCGATCGACCGGCGGATAAACCGCAAGCAATACGAAAAGGTGCTGGATCAGGAACGAGCCGACAAAAAGACCATGCAGGAGTTTATTAAATCACTTTAAAAACGCTTATACATGACAGACATCACACCACATCCCGACCTCCAAAAAATCATTTCCGAATCGAAAGTCGTGCCGGTACAAACATCCGAAAACGCCTTCATATTTTCAGGCTGGAACGGCACGCAGTACGAAATACGCCGCCGCGACGACGCGCGATATGACGTCGAAACCCTTTGGTTTGGCAACAAAGGCTTTTTCAATGCGTCGGAAATCAGGTTCCTGTTGGACGTTATAAAATTTGTAAAAGAAACCATAACAACACCAGATCGCAAAGAATTGAAGTAAACAATATCGATTCACAACAACACATAATAAAGACATGAATAATTCAGCATCATGTATGATCTGCAAAAAACCGCTCACGGATCCGCTGTCTATTGAATTGGGCATGGGCCCCGTCTGCCGTATCTCTCGCAAGAAGGCCGAACACGCAAACCGTGACGGCAATATGTTCGGCAACAGGGCCGTGTACTGTTGGGGTATCGACGGCGACGTGCTATGGCTCAAAGACATGAGTACCGATACGCGATCGCTTACAAACGACATCGAAAACTGTATTGTCGAAATATCCGAACAGTTACCGGAAGGCACATCAATAGCAGATTACAAGATCATGTACAAAGACAGCGACGGCGTATGGGATGCCGTATGCCTCATTGATATATCAACCCTGAAAAACGATCTGGAATGGCTCAAATACAGAGGCGAACGAGGGCAGGAATACTGGTCTAAAATTGACATAAATTTCTACCCGATACAAAAGAAGGATTACAACGAAGCCAAACAGGATATTACAACCGACGCACATTACCAACACTTTAACAAAAATATTGGAGTATAAATCATGCCATCACTAAATTTTTCAAAATTCGTCGACAAAGTCGAAAACGGCTCCAAGCCTTTCACCATCCGCAAAAAAAGGAAACGCCCTATAAAGGTAGGCGATCCGCTTTTCTTGTACACTGGATTACGGACGAGCAAATGTCGGCAACTGGAAACGCCCAACGACCCGACGTTCTGCCAGGGTATATACCCCGTAATGATAAGCAAGGAGGGCGCCATGTACTTTACGCCGGAAGGTCGCGACAAAATACTGCTCACACATGCCACTACGGAAGCGATCGCGAAGGTAGACGGGTTCGACAGCCTGGCCGACTTCTTGTCTTTCTTCACCAATAACGGGACTGAAGACTTTGAAGGCAACATCATTTTATTTTCCTTTGCCTTTGGTATAGATAACCTATATGACGATTATGTCCAGTATGGCGGCTCCAATGACGACGGCGTCTGGCATCTTGTCGAATTATCATCCGTTGACGGCAAACACGCACTTATTGAACTTGCACTTTTTAGCGGAACATGGGACGAATGCCGTCTACGCTGGCGCGCAGGACAAACCTATATTTCAGATAAAAACGCCTTTTCGTTTCGTCTCCCTTGGCAGAACTTAATTAATGGCGAAGCTTTTACAGGTTAACGGAGGATGAACTCCCGTTCTAACTCACCTTTTAACACACACACACAAATGGCATCATTAGAAAAAAACATCCTCTGCCTATATTTAGAAAACCCAGACAGAGGCGAAAGCATCATTTCGGCACTTGCAGAGATTGCAGAGTTTGCCGAACATCGGACAATCATCGAGGTTCTTACCCTTTTAAGGAGGGCTTCTGAGCATTGCGATCATGTAGAACAGCAATTGTCGGCGCCCGCACCCGGCCCGCTTAATCTTGATTATTATTCCGAATAACTCCAACCCGGCGGACGCTTGCGCAGTGGCATATTTAATCCGGGGTGGCCGACCGGTACCATAATTACGTGTGTTGTTTATAGGCGGGTTCGCTCAACTTGCTTCGATGCGGTTTAGGATGGATTCCAGAGCGTTGGTAAAAACATGGTTCGAGTCCGTGACCCGCCTATAAATAATATCTCACCCCTTGACACGTATTACAATTCGTAATACCTTTGTGTCCGTTTTCATTTGGTTTTTTGGGGTTTTAGAGTCGGGCCTACGCAAGTGGCGCCCGGCTTTTTTTTCGCCCGTGCCGCACGTATGTAAAAAATGTAAACATTTGTCTTGCGCGGTATTTCTGTATACCATACCTTTGCAGTGAACATTAGTACACTGGCGGCTTTTTCCCTCCAACATGAGGACATTCCGTAAAACAAACGTCCTTGCAAAAGGGCGTGGGCCGTGCGTCCTTTGCTGTTGGTCGCCCGACATACTGGTGTTCAACGTACGGCCCGTTTTTATTTCTTCACTTCTAAAAATTGTAACGGCATGAACACCAGTAGCAATTTTAAAACGGCGAAACCCGCCGACATTTACGCCGAACTATTCGGCAAATTTAGTCTTGTCCAAAATCGCGTCCGCTCGCATGCAATGGCTGTCATGGCCGCAAACGACGACGAACGCTTGCGGATACATCTGTTTGACGTGTCGAAGGCGTTGCACGCCGAGGCCGACTTACTGGGAGAATGTATCGAGCAACTTCCGAAACCCGATCTGGACGGCACTACAGTCTGAGAAACCAATCCGCTCCTACAGATCAGCAGCGCCCGCACACTTGTACAAGTGTCGCGGGCGCTTCATTTATTCTTCACAATTTCGCGGCGTGTTTTTGCCTCCAGCATCTACGAAGGCAAAATTTAACAGTTTCGGGGCAAAAATTCAAAAAAAGTGTAGTTGTGTAGTTTTTGGGCTTGTTTTTAGGTATCGAAAAAATTAAAAGATTGATTTTCAATTTTTTAATTTTAAAAATCTTACTACACTTTTTGCTACACTTTTCAATTTTGGCCTCAAAAAGTGTAGCAAAAAGTGTAGCAAAAAAACGAGCCTGCTACACTTTTCTGCTACACTTTTTTTTGCGTACTACACTTTTTCAGCAAAAGTGTAGTACGGTTTTGCGTTGATTGTCAGACACTTATAAAGGTTTGCTACACTTCTACACTTTTTTTGAGAAAATTTGAGTTGAGATTTTTTCACGAAAATGCAATTCTTCACAATTCGCGGCGGCGTTCACAACGCGGTTTTGTCCGTGTCGAAGTGTATAGTATGCGACAAAAGCCATCATTGGAAGTAATTTTTTATTATTATTTATAATGATTCTATTACTTATGGTATTATATTTGCACCAGCATCGTTTTGGAACCAAAACAAAGCATAAAGACATGCAAAATGAAGGTAAAATGCCGCATACGGTAAGCAAAGCGGAGCTGATGCGAGCGCTACGTATTACAAATAAAAAGACATTGCGTGCCCGGTACCTGACGGACGACGTTATCACAACCGTGTTGGGTATGTCCCTGGAGCAATACAACCGCGTAAAAGTGCTGGACGTGGTAAAAACCAAAGCGCTGATTGCATTTTTTAACCTTGCGCCGGACGACTTCGCAGTACGTCCGGGCGCCAGTCGAAGATAAAACCGTTGAATCCACAATGTTCATGGGATTAGTTTAGTCCGTGAAAAAGACGTAGTAATACGTTCGGGTTATTAATGATGAGGGAATTTCATTCTACACTCGTAGGCGCGGCAGCAAAAGAGCGGCCGCGCCTTTTTTTTGTCAATCGTGCGCGCATCGTGTACCTATCGTTACCGTATCGTATCTGCATTGGTTTCAGGCTTTTATCCGGCTTGTTTTGGCTATAATATTGCAGCATGAATCGTAATATTATTATGGACGAAACGAAAGCAAAGGGGCGTATTAGTCCGGCAGACAGGCCGGTTATTGACGCAACCCGCGACGGCGAATTCGGCGGAACAATTGATTACAAGGCGGCGCAGGAGCCGACCGGTTCTGCAATGTGGCTGGTATTGGCCGCAGCCGTTGTCGGAGGTTTCATGCTGTTTGGCGGCTCGCCAGGCGGGAAACGCAAATCAAAACGCAAACGCTAAACGCCCTCCTTTGCTATGCTTACACTACGCAAACATCGCACCTTTATGGAGGAACAAGCCTGGGACATATCTTCGTGGTCGCTTATCGCCGTTAATGCGGCGCTGGGCGTTGCCCTGGTGGATTACCTGAACATCGCCGCAGCTGTTACGGGCGTGTGCGTTACGATTCTGGCCAATGTCGGGCGCATCGCGCACAGCATTGTATATGTCATCGAATTGCACCGCGCAGGCTGGCGGCTCCAAAAGTCGACGAACGACGAACCGTCGAAAAAGGAGGGCGCGGTATGAACTGGGGAAAGACGCTTTTTATCGGCGGTTCGATCGCCGCTTTGGCATACCTTCTTTTGCGCTTTTCCGGCGCGATTACCTACAACTTTCGGGGCGTAAAATGGCTGGGCCGCAATGGTGTGCGGCTTCGCTTTGCGCTGCTCTATTCGCTCGAAAACCGCAACGACATACCGGCTACGGTGACGAGTATGAAAGGGCGGCTGTTGTACGGAAACTATGAGGTGAACGAAATACGGGTCGAAAAGCCGGTCACGATACAGCCCGGCAAAACGGAAAACATAGAGGTCTTATTTGAGGTACGGCCCGGCGCGCTGCTTTCAGAGATCGAACAGTTTGTCGAAAGAAAATCCGGCTTTAAGCGATTCCGCCTCAAAGGCGTAATGACGGGCAAGGTCGGCGAAGTTCCGTTTGCGTACCCGATCAATGAAGTAATGGCCCTGGCAGATGAATCATAACGGCATTAAAAGCGCGGCAGGCGAAAAAGTATTGCTCATAAAAAACGGCAATACGGACGACATAATCGACGCGCTGTTGGATGAGATACCCGGCGTAAAAGAACAGACACGCGAGTTTTCGCGGCAGTTTTCGCCCGATCGCGAAGGATTGCGCCGTTTGTGGACATGGGTAAAAAGAAACATTCGATATGTCGAAGACCCTTTGGGCGTGCAATGGATAAGGACGCCTGCAAGGCTTTGGTACGATCGCGAAGGCGATTGCAAGTCGTTCACGCTTTTTATCGTGTCCGTCCTTGAAAACCTTAAAATGCCGTACTACGTGCGGTTTACGAATACAGAGAAACCCGGCGGTCGGATAGTCAACCACGTTTACCCGATTGCCGTACTGAATGGTAAAGAAATCGTTTTGGACGCAGTCTGGCGCGCCTTCGATACCGAACATAAATTTTTTTTCAAAAAAGACTACGATATGGCCGAAATATACAGGCTGTCAGGCATTGGAAATACTGCGGATTTGGAAGCGCTGGCAATCGAATTGACTGCCGCCGTCGCTGATATTCCAGACAGTATCCTGTTAAACGATATAACCCGTATGACGGCGGGCGATTTCTTCCGCTACCAACAAGCGGCGTTGTTTTCGGCACAAAGCGCAGCGGCTACGAACGATGTAGATAAACTTCGTTATGAGGCTGCGGCGGCGTCCCTTCGTCGCGGTAAAATCGTAGACAATGGCGCGGCAATGGTCGTGTCTGCTATCAACGGACAGCGTTCCGGCGTCGGATCGCTGGACGCTGACGACATCAAAGTAGTAAAGCATATCTTGAGCGTCGCCGCGTCGGATACAACGCCCGCCTTTCCTGTACCGCTTTTGCGCATTCCCGAAGAAGGAGTGTCCGGCGTCGGCGACAAGATAAAAGACGCTGCCGAATCAATCCTGAACGCGTGGCGTAAAATGGTAAACTGGCTTTTCAAAACAGGGCTAAAAGAGGCGGCGCCGTTTTTCCTGTATACCTTCATAAAGAAACCTTTGCCCGAAAAATCAAACCGTCGCCGGGCGCGCCAGGAAGCCATTTTGGCTTTCATCGAAAAGGCGGGCAAGTTCGACAGCAAAGACGCCGTACGCAATGCAATCCGCCTTGCGATCGTCGAAAAGACCGGAAAGCAGCCGGAAGCCTATATGCAGGCGCAGACGGGCGAGAAGATCAGCGGCGACGCTGCCGTCGGCGTTATTCCGGTGGCGGCCATTGCCGCCGTGGTCGAAATACTATCGAAGGTAGCGACCCTGTTCAAAAAATCGTCGCCGGGCGCATCTGCCGCCGACGCGCCAGATTTTACGGAACTGAAATACGACCTCGCTATGGCCAACAATGCCAACAAGCAACCCGGCTTGCCGCAGTACGCTGCGAGCGCGCCGCAAGCAATTATGGAGAATCTGCCGCTATTGTTGCTCATCGGCGGCGCGGTGTATGTACTCAATCGAAAATAAACCGGCTTTGCCGATCACACATAAAACGTATCTCGTAATGAATACAGGAATTAAACGCTATCAGGCCGTAAAAAAAGCGGCTGGAGCCGTTGCCGATGGCAAGCCGGGAGCAAAGGCCAAACTCAAAGCGGCGACAACCGCATACGTCAAACACGTCGAAAAAACGGCAAAGGACGAAGCCGCCGCCAAAATCGAGGCTGCGAAGAAAAAAGCCGCCGCCGTTGCGAAGGTGTCCGGCGTAAAAAAGAAATCAACCGCAACCAAAACCAAGAAGCGGACGACAGCGGGCCGAAAAAAGACGGCTACGACGCGCAAGCGTACGCGGCGTTAATCGTCTGCCCGATCTCATTTTTTATCACATCACACAAATTTTTCAAAAATGGCAAAGAAGAAAGGCAAGCGCAAAACAACCCGTCGTCGTACGGGTCGCCGTAGTCGCGTTTCCGGTATCGGCGCTGTCGGCATTCCGTTTGAGACGATCGCCGCGATCGGCGCAGGCGCTATCGCAAGCCAGGCGCTGAACGGCGTCGCGCAAAACGTACCGGCGCTCCAGAAAAACCCGAAAATTTTACCCTTGGTGAAAGTCGGTTTGGGCGTTCTGGCGCTCACAAAATCAAACAACGAAATGATACAGAACGTCGGCGGCGGTATGATCGCGGACGGCGTGCTGCAAGGTATGCGCACATTCGCGCCAAACGTATTCAAAGGATTGGCAGGCGACATGCCGGGCGTTGGCGCCCTTGTATCGCTCGACGACGCCGTAGGATACTTTGAGCAGGATCACGCGGTAGCGGGATACCAGGACGAAAACGACTACGTAGCGGCTATTTAGTAGGCCATTCCAAACCGATTCAACCCGAAGAACTCCAGGGCATCAAGTTTCAAAATCTATCAACAATCACGCACACAAATCATGAACGATAAAACAAACCCGGTATTAAACCGGCGCATGTTGGAATCACACCGCACATGGGCAAAGAAATTCGGCATTGATCCGGCAGACATTCGCCCGCAAACGCTGCTTTTGTACGCCAAACTCGCGGCGAACAAAGAAACGTATTATCTCCAAGTCACAGAAAACGGTTCCGTGCCAGTAGTTGGCATGGAGCGCCGATTGAAGGAGAGTAGCCTCTTTTTCGCGAACCAATTCGCGTTGGGCCTGCTTAAAGCGCCGATCCTTTCATCGGTTGAATACGCGGCGGGCGCGCCGATCGTGTTCTACCCGGATAAAACGATCTTTAGCGCAGCTGGTAGCGCCTCCGCGCTGAGCGAAGCGCAGGCGCTCGAAATCGTGTATCACTCGACGCTGACAATGAAGACCGACCAGGGCGTACGCCTCGACGGCTTAAGCTGCGAAGTATTCCGTTATGCGCCCACTACGCAATCGGGCGCCGCTGCGCAGCCTTCGCAGGGTATCCAGTTAGTAGACCTCGCAACGAGCTTCTTTATTTGGGGCAATCGCAAAAACGAGTTTCAACTCCAGATGCCTTCCACGGGCGTAGAGCGTACGAACATTGCCGGGGCCGCAACTGCCAACAACTATCTTGTACTGGCCATCGGCGGTTTCGAGGTAGTAAACGCCGCAAATGGGCAAACCGCAGCCGGATTCGCATCCTTTGTCGAATCGCAGCCGGACGGTTTTCTCCGAAAATAAAAAGCACAAACGAAGGTTGGCCGGGCGGGAAACTGTCTGGCCAACCAAATTCAAAACACTGTCATGCAGCAATTCAACAGGAATAAAATCTGGACGGTAACGACCAAGATTTCCGGCTCCGCCCGAAAATACGCAATCGACAACGTAAATCCGTTGCGCGACGCACAAATTTTGAGCGTTCGTACGCGTCGATCATCCGCGACGGCGCGCACGCTCCAGGGCGAACAAATTGTAAACGACGCGAACTTCGACGGTTGTCTTTTGCGTCTGAAGTTCGGGACGACAGAGGTTGTCGTATTGCCGCTCTACTACATAGAGCGCGCAACGCTCAACGATCCGGCGACCGGCTACCCGCTGAATATATCCGGTTTGGACTTGTCCCTTTGCGAAATCGAAATCGTTGAAAACGTAACCCTCAACACTGGCAATGTCGTCGAACTTGTATTCGAGTACACGACAGAAAAGAAGTAAACATGCTACTAAGTTTTGACAATTTTGAGCAGATTTTTATGTCTGCAAAGCGGCCGTACTGGTGGATGTACCAGGGCAAGGGCAAGGCAGGCGCACAGATCGGCAGCAATACAGAAGTTGGCGATCTCGCGGACAGCTGGGCGCAGTTGTCAAACCTTATCAACCTGTACGGCGACGGCGTATACACCGTTGAGACGCGATCGCATATCACGTCGGCGAAAGGGCAGCACTACCACACTTTTGCATACGGGAATCCTGATCTTTCAGCCGCCGCGCCACAACCGGCGCAAGTTGGATTTATAGCGCCGCCGCGCGTTGCGGCTCCGACCACTACGCCAGAAAACAACCCTTTTTACAAGGGGTTGGACATGAAATATTGGGTAGACAGGGTCGATACGCTGCAAGACAAATTGCGGCGCGTAGAAATGGAACTACTGACGGCAAACCAGAAAATGTACCTGATGAAGCAAGAAGCCCGCATGGCCGAACAGCCGGACGGAATGACAAAAGTCCTGGGCTTTCTGGAAAAGCAACCGGCTTTGGTTGCCGGGCTTGCGAACCTGTTTACAGGCCAACCGCAGCCAACCGCAATCGGTACGCTTCGTAAAGAAGCGAAAGTGCCGCCGCCTGTTGTCTCCGACGACGAAGACTATGACGAAGATGAAGACGAAACATATGCGGCCGGCATGAGCATTGACCGGCTGGTCGCAAGCGCTTACCGCATCGCGCAGGCAATGCAGGATGTAGACGTAAACGAACTGCTCGAAAAGGTGGCCGCTGTCGCGGAATCCGACCCGGGCAAATTGCGAACCGCTTTAAAATTCCTATAACTGTAATGAACAAAGGTACCCGCTATCATATCCACGAAATACAGCTGACGCAGTCGGAGCCGACATACTACCTTGAAGGTAGCGGTATTATGTTTGACAACCAGGGCAACACGCCTGTTTGGATCGGCCTGCGCAAGTTGTTGCCGGGCGATGCCTGGAAAATTGACATTGCGCCGCCGCACTACATTAAGCAGTCTGTTTCGATACGCTTTGAAAGCGCTGCCGTTCCGATCGGTTCTTCCTTACGCGTCATCAACGCGCCGATACTTTGTATTTTTTTACTCAAACCAGAATAAATGTCGGGCTTTACACCAGTACTCGCATACGAATCAACATCCGGTACCGGCGGCGGTGGCGGCGGTAGCACTACGACTATGGCTTGGAACACGATGCAATTCAACCAGACCGCCGCGTTTTCCAGCGGGCTGGTACTTACGCTGGCGCATACGCCCGGCGACCCGGACAGCGTGACGGTCGATTATAACGGTATAGTGTTACGAAAAGACGTATCGTATACTGTTTCCGGCACGACTGTAACAATCCTGTTTTCGGATGACCCCACAACCTACGACGGGGCAACCGTTTATTTCCAAATCTCTTATGAGTATGTCCCGTAAATCTCTTTTATACACATTTCTTTTATTTGTCCTTCCGTACTGGGCTTTTGCGCAGCCGCCAGGGCAAACCGTAAAACTTACGCAATTAGAGACAGGCCGCGTCGGCAGCTCTCCAGCGCCGGGCCTCGTCGGCGTGACAAACGCCAACGGAAAGCAGAAATACGTCGCCTACGTGAACGTAGCCGACAACTGCGTAACCTTTCGACCGACAGCAACTGGCAACCTTACGAACTTGAACAACTTCGTTCAAAAGTGTTCGACGGATTCGATCTGGTATATAGACTTTGAGGGTCGGTCGATGTTCCTGGGCACGACAACCGCTGGCGGCGGCGTTGCGCCGCAGGTGTATACCGTCGGCATCGCAAGCCCCTTGCCCGCCGTGGATGTGGAAGGCTCTGTTGCGTTAAAAACCGTAGACGTGAACGGTACAAAGGTTGTCTATTTCTCCAACGGCTCCGCCTGGATCGAAGGCGGAATGTTTTTGGACACGTTGAATGTGGGGACCATTAATGTGTCGGCCGGCGCGATTACTGGCGTAAAAATAAACCAGATGGGCGCGACCAATGGGCAGGTGCTTAAATGGAACGGTACCACGTGGGCGCCGGACAATGATTTAACCGGCGGCGGTGCGGCTGATAATTGGGGTACACAAGTGGCCGTAACAACGGCCCGGCTCAGCGGAAACGGCACGTCTGGCAATCCATTAGATATTGCGCAAAATGGCGCGGCGTCTGGGCATGTACTTAGATGGAACGGTACCGCCTGGGCGCCCGACAGTTTGCGCGCAAACAATGGCGTACGCGCTGATGGAGGGATAATAAAGCAGGGGTCAGCGTCGTCTACAAACGCACAGGGTAGCCAGTTGTTATACACAACTTATCGACATTTGAATGGATTTAGCAGTATTTCAGTAGGCGCCGCAAATGCAATTGTTTCAGAACTTAGAGCAACTAAAAACGCTAATAATATAATCCTTGACATTTTGCAGGGAGATGTAAATGTGAATGGGTTATTTCTTGGGCGCGGTTTTGGGAATATCAGCACAAACGCAATATTTGGGGAGAACGCTTTCCTTTCAAATACAACTGGATTTCGAAATACCGTTGTTGGTGGAAATGCCTTTCGTACCAATTCGACAGGATACGAAAATGCTGTATACGGGTACGACGCAATGCGTACCGGCAACGGAAACAATAACGTTGCAATTGGCGCAGTAAGTTTATACGATAACCGCGCAAACAGCTGTATTGGGATAGGTGGTTACACGCTGTATAATAACCGCGCAAACGGGAATATAGCTATAGGAAACGCAGCGCTAACAACTAATACAACAGGGGCTTCTTTAATTGCGGTTGGCTCCGACGCGCTTAGATTCAATACTACAGGCTATCAAAGTATAGCAATAGGTAACGCAGCGCTAAAGTCTAATACGATCGGTTATTACAATTTAGCGATAGGGCCTTCAGCACTCGAAAACAACATAGACGGGTATTTAAATGTAGCGCTTGGCTTATCTTCGCTTATAGCAAACACAACGGGCGCGCTTAATACCGCCGTTGGGGCTTCAACACTGTTTAATAATACTACAGGTAGTAACAATGTCGCGTTTGGCCGTGAGGCATTGCGCCTTAACATAACAGGGAATCATAATGTAGGCGTTGGGTATTGGGCGGGTGTTAACGGCAACGCAAGCTTTAATACTTCTGTAGGCAGTAGCGCTGGAAAGGAAAACATTACTGGTACATATAACGCCGCGTTTGGGTACGCGGCAATACTGTCTTCGCTTGGATCGAATAACACGGGGACAGGCGCTAACGCAGGCATATTCTTGAAAAACGGCAGCGGAAATACCTTTGTCGGGTTTAATGCGGCCGGAAACCTGTCTAACGCTACCACCGTAACCGCAATTAAGGTAGGCCGGCAGTACGAAATACAAACTGTTGGAACGACTAATTTTGTTGCCATCGGCGCGGCGTCTAATACCGTAGGGGTACAATTTACCGCAACAGGAGTGGGGTCAGGAACTGGATTTGTTATACCTCTTAATTCTTTTAGTAATAACACTTTTATAGGGTCTAATGCCGCGCTTAACTGTAGAGAGTGTACAGAAACAACCGTCGTAGGCGCGAATGTTAACGTTAATGTCGACAGTATTTTGGCCATCGGCGCGGCTGGAATTGTAAAAATACAAAACTACAGAAAAGTAACGAGTATTCTCGACACTCTTGAATTAACATCTTATCCGTACGCCGCCGTTTCAGTGCCCTATCTTGTCGGGATGGGGGCTAATAAGCGCCTATACACAGTACAGGGCGCGGCAAACGGCAACGTCCTAACCTGGAATAGTACGACATCGACATGGGCGCCCGCAGCAACCGCCGCAACCGCCGATTTTTGGCGGACGCTAAGCGGCTCTACCCTACCCGACGGCACAAACGACGTGACCGAAACCATAACTCGCAGCGGGCAAATACAGTTAAGTGTAAGCGGTGCGGGCGCAGTCTCGCAACTGAACACCAACGGCGCTTCAACACTTACAATAGCGCACGACAATAACCAATCGAAAATAGAAAGCTCCGATTCGCTCAGGTTCCAGGCTGCGCAGATCATTTCGTTGCAAAGCCAGTTAGGGCAAACCTCAACCCCTGGAAACAATGCAAAGGCATTGATTTTCGCAAGCAAAGAAGCTGACATACACGTCTTTACGGGCACGACAACCGACCCTAACGGTAGTATTGTCGCCGATCGCGGCGACTTGTATATATCGACCAATACAATTCAGACGGGCGCAATCTGGATCAAAACGTCGAACGGAAGCAATATTAACTGGGAACCCCTGGCAACAGAGAATTTTAGAGGGCGCGTTGAAAACGGGACAAACGCAGCCGTATTCAGTACAGACAACCTACCGCGCCGGATCACCTTCAACGAAAACTCTGCGAGCGTAACCATACCCGCCCCGGAATCGCTGCCCGAAGGCACGACGATTGAATACGTATGTACCCTGGTATCAGGTAGCGCAACGCTGAACAGTTTAAGCGCAACATCTACCGAATTTTCCCTTAACAACACCACGACCGAAACGTCGTCTGTTTCAATTTCGGGCCGCACAAGCGGCCGCTTTGAGGTCGTCACGGAAAGCACGGGTGTGCGCTGGCGACAAATACCTGATTAAATATGGCAGATTTTACCGCAGATCAAATTATCGGCAAAAGCCTTGTCGCAAATAAGCCAGTCCCGCTTTACCGGCGCGTATCAACCGAGCAAGCGCCAATCTACGAAGTTGGCGCCGGAAAATCCGTAGGCGTGGTATATAGCTACGTGATGAACGGCGACAATGTATGGTGGATGTTTTACGACGCAAACAACCGCCCGTATTATACGCCGCACGAACGCGGCGCTTTTAACCTCGACGTCGTTCGCTCCCAAGGGGCTATGACAATAGAGGAGAAAAAGAAAGCGGACGAAAAAAAGAAGAAAGAGCAAGAAGGCGGGTTTAACCCGTTTTCGGACGTATCAACAACTGCGGACGACTTAGCAGACAACCTAAAGAGCGCGATAAAGTGGGTCGGCGGCGGTTTGGTCGCAGTATTGATATTTAACACGGTCTTACGAAAATGAAAAAACTGCTGCTTATTGGCGTGTTGTTACTGACCGGCGGCGCGCTGTTGGCAGGATCGCCATTTCTGGCGAGCAAAGTATATCTGGACATGGTAAACATCTTTAGCAGGGTTATAAGCCTTACTATAACCCGCAAAAAAAGCATTGCGGCAATCGTAAATAGTTTCTCAAAATACGGCGACGGAGACATACGAAAACTCATATACATTATTGCGCTGGCGTGGCATGAATCGCGCCTGCAACCGATCCGGGAAATCAAGGCTGCTCCAGGTACGGTTGTTTGGGATCAGTACCAGTCGAATTACTGGAGTACTGGCTATTATGGTCGCGGCTTCGTGCAGATCACATGGCGCGCAAACTACGAAAAGATGGGACAAGCGCTTGGGCTTGATCTTGTCCAAAACCCGGACTTGGCGCTGCGAATGGATGTAGCCGCCGACATAATCGTGGTCGGTATGATGCGCGGAATGTTCACCGGCGCGAAGCTGGGCGACTACATAAACCCGAATAAAGCGGACTACTACAATGCGCGCCGAACAGTTGGCGCTATATGGGTAGCCGGGAAAGACACGGCGGCCATGATCGCTACGGTCGCAAACAACGCACTTAAATTTCACGCATAAATACTATGACAACCGCAACAACTTTAAACAAGTACGGCGTAAAAGAAACCGCCGAAATTCTGCGCTTTGTTGGCGCATTCGCAAGCGTAACGGGCGAGGTGGCCGCTGACGGCAAAGTGTCGCTCCTGGAGCTGACGCGATATGTGCAATTGTGGCCGCTCATTGCGCCCGCAGTCGAAAACTTTCGCGCATCTGCGCAGGAATCTTTAGACCTTACAACGGATGAGCGCGCCGAACTAAAGGCCGTTTTTTCGGAAGCCCTGAAACTTGAAAAACCAATGGCCGAAGATATTTTTGAGGAAGGCTTGGATGTGTCCTTGCACCTCATACAGTTTGTGGCCAAAATACGGGCCGCACGCGCCGCCGGACAAACGGCTTAGCAGGTAGTTATGTATGTTGTTTGTCTCGATTAACGCCCCGGCGCGCCTGCGTTTGGGGCGTTTTTGTTTTAAAAAGTATGCGGGGTGGTCGCCGATCGGCGAC
>JACCDR011481291.1_pt1 | contig 24207 bp, 38 predicted proteins | sample 7446431 | NCBI WGS metagenome assembly JACCDR01 (sample SAMN15323443, study PRJNA562643) | freshwater metagenome | isolation source: river surface water | place: USA:Blue River Watershed | collected 2017-08-17 | reverse complement strand
CCTGTATGCTACGCCAAGAGCATCTGACTTCATTACTTACTTTGACATTCAATACGGCAAGAACGGATTGGATAGCAGTGGTGGATTAGTTCATTACCACGATCAAGACCCAAGAATTCGTAAACACAATAAGGTTAATCGCAAATCCTCGCTATAATACATTGCATGAGCGTAGTAAAAATGTATGTAATGGGGAATGATACCAAGTGGGTTGAGCGAGTAACTGAACTTCCATTTTTCCCTTTTCACGGATTAGATTTCCAAGGTATCGCAGCCGATCAGCCTTTAAGAGTTAATTCTGTGTCGTATGACATTACTGATTTGGAGAACCCTTTCTTTAAAATTAGATTGTCTTGGCTGTCACAGCAGCCTTTGACTTCAAAGCAGTTAGTTGAGTTAGGCGTAGGATGGCAAATTAAGGAATAACTGGATAGATAAGGTACACTACAAGAGAAAGGTGTAAATATGCAGAAAGTTGTAGCAAAAGTTGGATTTACCCGTCATGTCGTAAGCGAGTTTGAAAAGGAAGTCAACGAGTTACTTGAGCAGGGTTTCCACCTAGATTTGTTTGAAGTAGAGAAGAAGGGCTTGTTCCGTATCTTCTGCGTTGCCATCCTGTGCGACGAAGATCATTATGAGGAAAGTTCTTACTACGAAGAAAGCTCTTACGAGGGCGAAGACGAAGGTGGCGAAGATCCTGCCCCTGTCGCAAAGAAAAAGTAAATCAATGACCCCGCTTCGGCGGGGTTTTTCTTTTGATCAACATAAAAGGGAAGAATTGAATAGTAAGGAATAAATATTATGTCTTATAGAGGAGATCATAATGGCCGATATTCAAACTAACTTTCCGGTAAGTGTTAGTAACTTCCCTTCTGTTCAAACAGTTGCGGTAAATAACTTCCCGGCTACGCAACCGATCAGTGGTACAATTACTGTAACTCAAGCAACAGCAGCTAATCTCAATGCAACGGTTACTGGTACGGTAGCCGTATCCAATTTCCCAGCAACGCAGCCGATTAGTGGATCTATTAGCGTTAGCAACTTCCCAGCAACACAACCAATCAGCGGCTCGGTAAGTGTTAGTAACTTCCCAGCAACACAGGTTGTAAGTTTTGGGGAAACGTCTACGGGCGTTATTAACTTTTATAACAATGCTGCCAGCATAGCTTCTTCTGCTTCTGGCACGATTACTTACACTGTCACAGCAGGCAAGACTTTCTATCTTAAGCAAGTCACGGCTTCTTCTAGCGGTGGTCCGTGCAAGGTGGTTGTTGTCACTGGCTCTGGTGGTGGAGCGGTAACTCAGGCAGTGGTATTTTATAGTGCTGCTACGTTGTCTGCGACTATTCCATTCGCACAACCAATTCCTGTATCCGCAGGAACACCAGTAAATGTTCAGGTTTGGAACTTGGCCGGTGCCGCAATGGATGTGTACGCAAGTATCAACGGACACGAAGTTTAAGTTTTATAACAAAAAAAGAAACCGAGAAAACTCGGTTTCTTTTCTTTTAAGCATATCTATTTATCATGCCTGACCTTAATCGCATACAAGCATCCGAGCCGGTTCTGATTACAGACGGCACTGATACTGTTTCTATTTTGTCCTCTACGCCATCCGGCACAGAGCCAGGGTTGGTAGTTAGAGAAGCAGGTAAAGGCCAACAAGCGACAGCAAGCAGCACTTCAGTAGTACTTGCATCTGATCATGGTGTTTTACCGATAGACTTTCCAGATACGTTCACTTATGCCGTATCCACAACTAACAACGCAGTATCGGCTACAAATAACTCTACAAGCAGTCTTGCTTATTTATGGCATCCTTCTGCTGTAACTAAAACCTATAAGATATGGCGTATTGTGGTTTCTACAAACAACTTGGGAAGCACATCTCAATTAATGTTTAAAGTTGCAAGAATTACAGCAGAAGCAGGCACGCCAGGAGGAACGTCATTGACTCCAGTTGCTTTGAATGGTGGTTCTGCGTCTGGGTCGGTGTTTAGGTTTCAGGCCACAGGTGCGCCAACGAGAGTGTCACCTGAAGTTTTGACTAGATTGGCTGTTGGAAGTGCATTCTCAACAAGTGTAATGGATTTCCCGAACAATATTTCCCCACTAACTTGTAGAGCGGGAGTGGCCGAAGGATGGGAAGTAAGGCTTGAAGTCATGACAACAGCGTTGAGTAATTTGAGAATAAGTGTTGAATTTTTGTGGACGGAGGAGTAATGGGAGGAGTAATAAGCAAAGACAAGGTTGTTGTAAACGTTTTACCTGCTGCACCGGCTACAAAAACAAATGTATTCAAAATACCTTGTTCACAAGAATCATCTATTTTAGTCCCAGCAAATGCAGATCGAAAGGGTATTGTTATTTACAATCATTGCATTTATGGTTTGTATATCAAACTTGGCGACGGACAGCCTGCGTCACTTGATAATTTCACAATGATTATCCCAGCAGGATTGACTTATGAATTTACATTGCCGTTCGTAGGGAAAATATACGGTGTTTGGGACCATTTTGAGCCAGAAGGAATGGCTATTATAACGGAGTTGTATTAATGCCACTAATAAATCCTAGTTCGAATACTAGCCAGCCATTCTTTTCACAAGCCAACAGTTCATTTAATTTGTTGGGTGTCAATGAAGCATTCGTTGGTGAATGGGAAGATATTTCTACTTTTGCTTCATTATCCACAATGGTCAGAACGGATCAGTTGGGGACATTGAATTATCAGTATTCAATGGATGGGATAGTAGTTGACAGACAGTTCAATATTCCAATTACCGATCTTGAAGAAGGAACTTATAATTCATCTGGTCCCCGTGCCAGATATTTCAGAGTCAAGTATACTAACGGACCTGTTGCGCAAACTGTCTTCAGACTTAATTGTTATTATTCTCCAGTAGTTGTTGACGACGCTCACAGTCCTGTCGGTCAAGGCGTGTCTTCAAGATCCAACTCACTTGTAACAAGGGCTGTGTTATTTGGAAAGACTCCGACTAATACTTATACACCACTCAAGGTTGCAGTGGACGGCACTTTGCCAATCAACTTAGATCCTTCCGCTTTAAAGCAGCCTGTTATGTTGACAAACAAATATGTAACATCAGAAGCAACTGAGGATCAAGTTGTGTTATCATATACGACAACTACTGCGTTTTCCTTGCATGGATTTAGTATGTTTGTTTGGGACACAATGCAATCTTCTTCAGTAGTCTTTGGCGAATGTTCGTTGGAAAGTCCTCCAGGGAAGAAACTCTACACAGCACAATTATCAAGCCTAAATCAAGGTACTCATTCTTACACTGCTTCTGTCCCTTTGATTTTCACAGCTAACAGGACAATTAGGATCGTATGCTCACCATCCGGGCCAATTAATGAGCAAACATGGCAGGCCAATTTGATTGGCGCAGCGTAAATAAGACATGAAGAGTTTCGTACAGTTCCTTGATGAAAAGATAATTTGCTTCATAGAAGACGATGTTGAAATAACTCTAGAGCCTATGGCTCTAGAGTTGAATGAACGTCACATCATTGGAGTAGATGATTCGGACCATCACGGAATGACGAAGTATCGTGTAACATTTAATTTTCCCAAGTCTGCTACGATGGCGAAATATAAGAATTACGATACGGAAGTCCGATACATTCTGGCAAACACACCGCAGGAAGCAAGAGAGAGAACAATTGAATTTGTTCGAAAGAAGAAGATGCAGAGGACGAGTGGAACACTGATCAGCCGTCCAGCACCTTATCTTAAGGATATTTCTGTCAAGGATATGGGTATAAAAGTTAAAGCAGTGAAGACCTGGGAGGACTTTGTTGAATTAGCTGAGTATATCATGGCTCGCAAACCAAAGAATGCTATGCAATACTTCAGTCAGGATGACTTAAACATATTTTTGAAGAGAGTTAAGAAATCAAAAAACTTCAATTACGAACTTCAGGATATGTCAAGAGAAATGCAGTTATTCCTGAAGAGACTCTACAAGCACACATTGCAACAGGATTTGTCACCTGACAACAGGAATCTTCTTGACCAACCATCTAGGAATGCACCGTCTATAACACGCAGGAAGGCGTTGGATGCTTCTTCTAGGATGATGGGTATATTTTACCCAACGTTCAAGCCGAAAGATCCTACGGAGCCGCCAAACGTAAGCAACCAAAGCACTGTATTGGATATAGTGAAAGAAGCCAAGCTGTATGGAATTTCGCACAAAGACTTGAAAGGCATGAAGGATGAAATCATCGCCATGCAATACAGCGAGGTTCCTGAGAGGCAGACAGCGTGGAGAGACATCAGGGAAAGGCTTGCCAACGCCAATTATAAAGTTCAAAAGGCGAAGAGTATTTTCTACCGTGGCAAGGGATACATCCAGCCAAGCAATCCGATGTTTCACGGCATGGATCACACAGAGTTGGACAAGTTTGGCGCTGACGAGTGGGCTACCGAATTAGGAAGACAATATCCCTGGTTGGCGCATTACGACAGAGACATTTACGCAGCCATCTACGAATTCTATAAGCAAGGAATGCCCAAGATGCCATCGGCCAAGGACTTATGGTATCAGGCGTTGGTCAGGATATTGGAACAGAAGCAATACGAAAAAGAACGCATCTGGTATAAAGAACCTGAGACTTCTTACGAAGAAATCCCATTCTAAAGAAAAAGCCCTCCAATTGGAGGGCTTTGTTTATTTCGTTGTCTCTGGCTTATCAGGAGCGAGTTTGCGTGCCCTGAGTTTGTTGCCGCTGACCGGGGTGATTTCTGGTGCCCTTGTGTCAATTCCAAGTTGTCCTTGCATGGTCTGGATGGCACGATGAACGTCTGCTGGGCGTCCCATATTGACATCTACAGAAGCGTTCTTGTTGCCTACGGTCATGATGATCTTGAATCTCTTATCAACCAAGCCAGCGTGCATAACTTGAGACTGCCATCTTTGGTCACGGGGATTAACTGGGATTTCTGTGCCGTCTCGGCTAACAAGTTTAATTCTGGACATGGTAGCGATAGGCATAAGTGCTGCCATCGAGTCTTCTGCTCGTTCGCTTTCCTCAGAATTGAACGGCTGAGGCGGATTGGCGAGTGTGCTATGAATGTCACCGACCTGATTACGGATAGCGCCGGTGCTTTGCTGGATGCCGCCAATACGTTTCTGCCAGATGCCAAGATGCTTGAAGACGGCGTCCTTGAGTTGGGCCATTCTTTCCATTACTTGACGGTGGATGTTCGTGATAGCGGATTGGAAGTCATATACAGGTTTGCCTCCAGCGCCTTTGGCATGGCTTCCTAGCCCTGCCACAATAGACGGAGAGGACGCAGCAGCAGTTTCGGCTTCGTTGATGCACTCTACAATACTCTTCATGTAAGTGTTTATCATGACAGAGTCTTGAACTGGATCACGGAAAGTCGTTTGGTGGGCTGGTGCTGGCGCAGAAGTGGCGGCTCCAACGTCGGTAGGAGCGGCCTTTGGCGCTCTGATTTTCTTGGCAATGTTTTGAAGGTCTTGCATGATTGACCTTCTAAGTTGCTCATCGCCACCGAATTGCTGTCTTCCTACAAGACTTCTGGTGCCTTTGACAAGTTGGTCAAAAAGTGCCTTGATGTCTCTATCTGCTTGCTGGAAGATAGTTTCAATTTCTTCAATATTAGCTGTTTGCTTTGTCTCAAGAAAATCTTTAAACTTCATTTCTAATCCTCGCTATCCGTTATGGTATTTAGCCGAAACTAATTATTTTCCTAATCGAAAAAAAGGAGGGGTGAGCCGTAGCCCACCCCTCCTCCCATCAGGAGACACCATCACTCGTTGACTTGCGGTTTGTGGGCGAAATCGCCTTCGGTGCCGCTGAAGCGCCCGATGGAGATTTTCTGGAGGAGGGCGGCGATGCAGTTGTAGCAGCGCCGCACGATGGCGATGATCACGTCGCTGAACGCCGTCCAGAACATGCTCCAGGGCCAGTAGCCGATCCAGAGGTAGATGTCGGTCTTGTGGCGTCGGACGGACGGCGGGATGGGGCCGAGGTAGGCGATGGCCTGCTGCCACTTCGCCTGCTTGTTGGCCGGGATCGCTTCGTTCGGGTTGATGCCGTTGGCCTCGCAGAACTCCTCACGCCGGGCGTCGTACTTGGCACGGATGTTGCCGACGTGGAACCACCACTTGCCGACCGACCAGAGCGTTCCGATGCCGAAGTAGCCGACGAAGCTCAGTAGCGCCAACGCCGGGTTGTTGATCACCCAACTGAAAACTTTAACATCGCTCCAGAGTTGCAGGCTGATCAGCGCCACGACCAGCGCCAACGTCGCCCAGATGCCGCCCTTGTTCTCGATGCAGGTCAGCAAGATGATACTGAGCAGCACGCATAGCGCCCAGAACCAGAACCCGCCGAACACCAGAAACCCAATCGCAGCCGCTTCCACTCCCATCGTCGTTCTCCCTTGGGCGGTTTGTTCTCCTATAAGTGATGGTTTCTATGCCCCCATCCTATACGGAAATATTCAGTAAATCAATACGAGTGCAAGTAAGTCGGAAACGGCCATTCAGCAATTCCCAGCGAAAACAGCCATCCGATCATTCCTGCGTAGTACAGAATGGTGGCAAGGATAAGGAAGTAGAACCAGTATTGCTTGTCTCTATTGATAAGGGCGAAGAAGAAGTAGGTATACATAATGCCCCTACTGATCCATAGGGCGGCATGGATACCAAAAATTTTAATTGCGAACTGCATAGGCGGAAAGGATTCGCCCTGCCAGTTGTTACCGATGTAGTAGTTGGTCAGTTCCATGTCTACTGTGTGGATCAGGATTAGCATGATTAGGAATAACCATGTGAGGGAGCGTTGTAGCATATCTTTTAAATAGTGGAGCAAAATTGCTATTGCATTTTGTTTTTCATTTTGGTAGGATTGCCGCCATGCTGGTCGGGAGGCCAGCGAGAACTTACCCCTCACTGCTGAAAGGATTGAGCGCATGACGACCTCCACTCGCAAGGCGGCTACCCCCCCGGCGACCGCCGCCAACACCTCCAACAACGACTCCGTCATCCTGTTCACGAACGGGATCGGGGCGTTTGAGAGGGTGTTCAAGCTGAACGACGGCGACAAACCCACCCCCATCTCCCTCCTGTTCCCGACGAAGTCGCTGGGCGACGTGATCGGCTCCATGAAGATCCTCGACGGCGTGGAACAGGTCTGTCCCCCGTCCTACTCCCCGAAGCGGGAGAAGCCGGCGCTGGAACTGGACCCCACCAACATCACGAAGGGGCTGTTCAAGCTGTCCGGTGCCGAGATCGAGTACGCCCTGAAGGGCAGCGGGGCTGGCAAGAAGAAGGCTGTCCTGATGGGCGGCGAGACGAGGAGCATGGTCTACGAGGGCAATCTGGCCTGCAACGTGGACTACCTCATGGTCTGCGGCGACAAGGACAGCCCCGGCATCCAATACCTCGCCGTCAACGGCCCCAACCCCGACATCACGGGCTACAACTTCACCTGTGACAAGGTGAGGGGCGAGATCAGCCGTTCCCTCGCCTACAATCTGGAGAGCCTGAAGCCCAACAGCACCCCCGTCGATCTGCTCCTCAAGCCGAAGGCCGGCACCACCTTCGCCCGCATCCGCTACGCTGCGCCGACGCCGGCCTGGAAGTGGACGTATCGGGCTATCGAGACGGCGAAGGGCGGCGTGACGCTCCTGTGCTACGCCGTGGTGGACAACGACAGTGACGACGACTGGAACGACTACACCGTTCGCTGCGCCACCGGCCAGCCCATCACCTTCAGCACCGATCTGGCGGAAATCCGCATCCCCAACCGTGGGCACGTCAAGCTGATCGCCGACCGGGCGGCTGGGGCGGTGGAAGTGCAGGCGGGGCTGGAGTCCGGCAGGCAGCACCAGAACAGCACCCGTGCCAAGTCGGCGGCGAGGGGTATGGGCGGCAGTCGGGAACTGGAGGCGGCACCTTCGGCGGCTTGCTCGTTCGGCCCCAACGCCACGGCTGACGACGAGTGCCTGGAGTCCGTGATCGCCACCATGCCCGTCGCCGAAGCGGCTGACCTGGGCGACGAATCGTGCTTCACCTGCGCCGGCAGGAACACGATCAAGGCGCACAAGAGCGGTCTGCTGTTCCTGTTCCCGCTGGCGCTGAAGACGGCCAAGCCGGTCTACTTCTACGACCTGACCCAGAACACCGAGCGCCCGATGCGTGCGCTGGCGATGAAGAACGAACCGGAGGCGTGGGAGGGCATCGGGTGCCCGCCGTCGTCGCTGGGGCGTGGTTCCTGCGAGATGGAACAGAGCGGGATGCATTCCGGCATGGCGATCCTGACCGACAGCAAGCCGGGCGAGCAGTCCATGCTCTGCTACAGCGTCGGCATGGCCGTGCGTGTCCTCACCAGCACGACGAAGCAGTCGCAGCGCTGCACGCAACACAAGCTGGACAAGGGCGTGCTGGTGTCGCAGTTCTCCATCAACCAGACGACGACCTACAAGGTGAAGAACCTGGGGGATGAGGAGGAGTTCTACTTCAACCACCACCGGGCCATCCCCAACAGCACGATCAACTGTGTCGGCGGCTCGTTCGTGGAGAACATGGCGGGCGGCATCGGGCGGTGCAAGGCGAATCTCCTGAAGTCCGACGATCCGCAGGAGATCACCGTCAACGAGGAGTTCGTCAAGGTGCAGCGCCTGGAGAACGACGGGGTCTACGACTGGATCGAGCGCAACCCCGAATCGCCGCTGCTCAAGGAAGAGCAGATGACCGAACTGGCGAACACCTGCAAGGCCATCAAGACGGTGCGAGACGAGATCGCCACCGACGAGGCCAAGGTCAAGACGCTCAAGGAGGAGCAGGAGCGGTGCCGCACCAACCTCACCGCCATCAAGGGCGGGGGCGACCGGCCCAAGTTCGAGACTCGCATCGCCACCAGCGAGGACGAGATCAACGAACTGGAGAAGACGACGCTGCCCGGCAAGCGTGACCGCCTCAAGCAACTGACCGAGAAGCGGGACGGCCTGATGCCCAGCCGGACGTGCCTCTGGACGGAGAAGAAGACGACGGCCAAGTGAGACGCCCTGGTGGGGGGGAGTGGGCGGGGCGGGGAGTAAAATCCCCGCCCCGTTCTTCATTTAATGAATGCTGTTGACATGAAACCCCATTATGGTATCCTCTCATTATGAGCATTGCTCATTAACATTTAGAACTATAAGGAAACCAAAATGATTAGACTGAACACCGACAAAAAGATTCGCACTGCCAACCGTCACTTCTTTGAAGGCAGTGGTATCCGCAACTGCAAAGAGCAGAAGCAGCGCCCGTTCCTAGTCTTCCGTCCGACGAAGACTCGCATGAACGTGGATCTTTGCTTCAACACCAACGATCTGCTTGATATGCCTGACAACACAAAGGTCATGGCACAGTGGCAGGGCAAGTCCCGTAGCGACTTCTATCGCTTCACAGTGCGTGAACTGAAGCAGCACATCGCAGACAATCCCCGACAGGCACGCCAAAGGATCTAATGAACTACCTAGAAGGCAGAGCGGCCTACTTGGGTGGGCCTATTGAATATGACACTGGTGAAGACTGGCGCAGTCCAGTAAAGAAGGTTCTAAGCGAGCGATTTAAACTTTGCGTTTTTGATCCCTCCCTTGACCCAAAACAGAATCAGATCGCCGATCTTCGCCGGATGCGACAAGAAGGCAACTACGACCAACTGTCCGAAGTCGCACATGAATTCGTTCGTGCGGACTTGGGAGTCATAGACAACGCCACATTCCTGATTGCCTATCTGCCTTACAAGGTTCCGGTCTTTGGCACTGTCCATGAAATCGTGAGCGCAAACAACGCCAAAAAACCAACATTACTTGTCTGCCCCGAAGGCAAAGACAAAATTACTACATGGGCGTTTGGTTTCATCAGACACGAATTCATGTTCGGCAGTTGGGACACTCTCTACGACTACTTGCAAGAAGTAGCTGACGGCAAGCACAAGAAGAACAATAGATGGTATTTGATGTATCACTATTATCAAGAAAATGGTGCAAGCCAGTGGAAATATCGGGAGTGACACAAGCCTGACCTTTTGGTCAGGCTTTTTTATTTATCCTTTGTGTGTGGATGCGGGACAAGGTTATACTGAACACCCTTACCGTAGTTTGGCTGACTCCTCTTCCTTCTCTTCCTGCGTCTGGAATCAAGCGGGTGAACCTTCGGTAGAAGCGGGTTGCTCGTCACGTCCTTCCAATCACCGACCGTCCTGAAGTAACTCAGAGTGCCACCGCTGCTGATCGTCCAGGGAGCGTCTAACGTGCCGTTGTAGTCGTATTGCTCCGCTGTGTTGCCGATATACCACGTCGGGAACAGGAAGTTCGCTACGGGCACACCGTCAATCGTGTAGCCTCCATCGCCTTGTACGGGGTCACAGACTTCGTAGGCGAAGAAGACCGTCCGTCCTAGCCACTGCCCCTCAGAGGCCAAATTAGCGTAAGGATCAAGCAGCAACGACAGCAGTTCATGACTGGCCTGGATTTGCCAGGGCGTGCCGGTGTCCTTCGCCGTCTTGGCGTAGACGAACGCTACAGGCACAGAGGCATCGTTGATATCATGATAGCCGGGAACTGTCGTATCTGATGTGTCCATTATGAAGATCGTCGGGTTGATCTTTCCAGCCTTCTCTACAATATTTAATTTCGCACCGATGAACCACAGTGGACCGAAATGTTCATTAACCTGTCTCTGAAATGCGGCTATTGCTAATTCCAAATCTTCGTTAACTACAACGGTAGATTTGTTGACAAAATCTATATCCCAAACCGGATCGCCGTCAGGGTCAAACAATGACCCAGATGAGGAGCCGAAAGAAGACCCGCTGCTGCTACCTAACGAACCGCCACCCGAACCTGATCCTGGTCCTCCCGGTCCTCCTGGCCCCGGCCCCCCTGGCCCCGGTCCTCCCGGTCCTGGGCCACCCGGACCCGGACCTCCTGGGCCTGGACCGCCTGGGCCACCCGGACCCGGACCACTGCTCACAGAGGAACCATCGAATCCAGAGCTACCTTCGGCTCCAATACTACCGCCGAATGAGCCTTGTCGTGGCACAAACTTCTGCTTTTTTCTTGGCATATGGTATCTATTGACTTTAATTACTAAATGATTATGGTAGGTAAAGTAAATTTTAATAGAGAATCAATCACCCCCCCAAGGGATGATTATTCTTAGGAGAATTATGACAAATAATTATTTTCAACAAGGCAGCAAAGAATTAATTGCCGAAAAAGAAAAGGAAATGCTGGTCAAGCGGTGGGAGAAGACGAATCTTCTCAAGAGCATCGCTACAGAAGGCCAGAAGCAAGAAACCGCTCTGATGCTTGAAAATCAGAGATTGTTTAATGAGATGAGTTCAGATAACGGCGATATGGCTCAATTCAAGCGCATTTCAATTCCTCTCGTCCGCCGCATTATGGGTGGCCTAGCCGCCTTCAAGTTAGCCTCAGTTCAAGGAATGCTTGGCCCCAATGGTTTAGTATTCTTCTTCCACAAAAACAAATTAGCCAGTGAAACCATCGCTGCTCGCAACGTCAAAATGAAGGCTGTGTGGGCATACGAAGCAGTAAAGGATCTTCGTTCACAGTTCAACTTGGACGCAGAGGCCGAACTTACGGCTGTCATGGCTCAAGAGTTGACTATGGAACTGGATCGTATCATGCTGACAGCGATCCGCAACAACGCCGCTCTAAAGAAGGAAATTGACTTCAATCATATCGGTGGAGATTTAGCGAGCGAAAAGTTCGCCAAGATTCAGGACTATGTATATGAATTAGGTTCTGAGTCCAAGCGCCTTTACGGTCGCCCTTTCCCGAATTGGGTTGTCGTTAGTCCAGAGATGGCTAAGGCTTTAGTGCCTATGCCGAAGGAAGATGCGTGGTGGAGTTTGGGTTTGAGTGAGTATGGCACCCTGGCTACCGAAGAGGGTGATATCACTGTTTACAAAGACTCGCTTGCTCCAACCGGCACGATCATCATGGGATACAAGGGTGAACATGCTTTTGACGCAGGCTTCATCTTCGCCCCATACGTCCTTCTAGGCCAGACTCCAGTGGTTCTTGACCCAGACTCGTTTATGCCACGCAAGGGCATTCTGTGTCGCTTTGGGATGCACATGTCTGATGCAACTTACTATTCCACTTTGACTGTGAAAAACTTTAAATTGGAAGAGGAAGAGGAATCCAAACCTGAGAACTGTTGCTCTGACAGTTGATGTGACAAACCCACGGCAAGCCGTGGGTTTTTCGTTTAAATAAGACTGCCCGGCTGGCATTTGGGGGACCAGCCGGGCAGAGGGGAAGGGCGAGGAAGGGGTCACAGTTGGACGTAGTCGCTGTTGAATTCGCCTTCGGTCAGTTGTCGGCTCCCCGGCTCTCGCCCTTCATTCAGCTTGTGGCGAGCGTGGTTCATGCCGATGGGTTTCTCAGCGGTGGGGTTCACGTCCACCACTTCCCAGACCGGCCCCTCGCCTTTCGGCTGGTTGTCCTTGTGGACAGCCTTCGTTCCCACGGAGGGAAGCGCCATGATCGCCTCCCTTCTCAGTGGATGGTGCGCTTGCTCTCGCCCCTGCCGGACACCCTGGCGTCGGCTTCCGCCACCCGGTCGGCCAGTTCGGCGGGGCTGCACTGATTGACGCTCTTGCCGCTGCGAGCCAGCCCTTCCTCCACCCTGACCATCACTTCCGTCATCCGTTCGTGCTGGGGGGCCGTGCCGCCCGTCACGACGCCGCTGGGCGTCTCGGTGATGCGGAGGACGCCTTCCTTCGTGTCCACCGGGGCCATGCCGACGATCTGCTTTTCCATGACCTATAACTCCTAGCTCCCGAAGCGTTCTTGTTGTATCTGCATGAGTTCGGGATCGCCCATGCAGTGTTCAGTCATGATCCTGTTGTTTTCCGCTACCTGATGGTTGCGCTTTGCCAACCAGTCTGGATCGCCTCCGGGCGTTTGGATCGCACCCCCCAGCATTGACAGGATGTGATGTAGAAGCGTCCACTGTGCCTTGTTGTCACTGACTCCGATGGAGTCCATATCCAGAGCAAGATACCGTCGTAGGGCAATGACGTGGGCGGGAGTGAGGACTAGGACAGTTTGACCGTCCAGAGCCTTGACCAGCCCGCCCAGCAAGTCAAGGCTCACTGTAGTTGCTTCTTCGCCCCCCGGAAGGGCACTCATCGCCTGTTGGAGAGTTTGGTGTATATCGGTCTTCATCATCCTCCTACGGGTTACTTTTGCCGGACCTGATGACCCAGACAGAGAGTCCTACGTTGACCCCCAGCGTAAGAACATAGATCAGCAGCGTTGACCACAGGGGCGGTTCCACACTCAGGTAGTTGAAGTCCTTGAAGTGCTTCCGCTCCCATTCTTTCTGCACTTGAGGTTCCATCCTATCTACGATCTCAGAAAGTTGTAGCCCCTTTCCTTCCTGCTCCAAGATCGTGTCTCTGACGGTCAGTTTCAACGTCTCCTTCTCCGTCCATGAGAAGACGTATGCCCACGTCACCACATTACCAGAGTCCACCCCGATTGTCAAGACCAGTTCGTTCTTATTTCCGCCTTGCCAGTAGTTCATCTGGGCGATGGCGGCTTCAAGGGGCTGATCCCGAAAAACCAGAATCCACACCCGAATTTGCTTGCTTTTTCCCAGCTTGGCGTTCAGCAGCGACAGCTTCCTCTCGGCTTGTGGATCGCTGTATCCCAGGATGCAAGGCTGATGGTAGCCGACCACTTTGGGGTAGTCGAACAGTCCGTAACTCTCCTTGTCGTGCTTGTCCACCGTCTGAAACTTGAAGACCGATTCGCTGACCAGCACACGGTTTGAGTAGGAATGTGTCGTGGTGACAACTTCCAGCGTGGCATCGTCGCCGGGCCAGTGGCCTTCATAGCGGTTGCCGTTGATAGAATGGAAGTTGCGGTGAAGGGGGACGAACTTGCGGCTGTTGAACTTGCTGCACAGCTTCTCAAATTCGCCGTGGGAGATGGTGATGTCTTGGCCGTTGTTGTCGGTGATCCACCACTTTGCCGGGTGATGGACGACTTCCTTGACCGTCCTAGTGCGAGTTTCTTTCCGCTTGCTCTTGCCGGTGCCCACCCACACCTCGTAGCTTTCGGTGCGAGTGACCATCTCGTTCCACGGTTCGTCGTAGCTCGTCTTGACGATGTAGCCCGTCCAGAACTCAGTGTCGGAGGTTTGGATGCGTTCGGTCATCGCCTTGCTGCCCCAGATGAGGCCACCGGAGACGACGAGCGAGCCGCCGGTAGTGAGGAGCAGTTTTTGCCAAGCGATGCGGTCGGAGAAGAACAGCCAGAGAGCGCCGGAACCCAGGAACGGGATGACCATTGCGAACCACGCCATGACTCACTCCTTTGTGCGGGAAAGGTGGGCGATTTAAGTTTTAAGCCGCTTGCTGTTGCTGGATTGCTCCCTCGTACCAACCGTCCTCGTAGCGTTCACGGCATAGGCGTTGCTTCCATCTGTCCCAGCCCATGTCGTTGCACAGTTCTTCCCAGCCGTCATCCTTGTCGGTGCCTTTCTTGCCGTCTACTCGTCCGGCGAGACGGAGGGCATCTTCCAAATCTTTGCCCGGAAAGATGACACCACCAAGTTGCAGTCCACCACTCACACGACTTCTCCGATAATTCCCCAGGCGATCTTGAAGTTCCCGTACTGACGGTGAAGAATTGCAATCTCTTCGCTGTAAGTTTCTTCCAACCAGCGGATCTCCCTGGCGATCAGGTCGGAGTCCACCGGCTCCAGAAAGGCGCTGAACTTGCTGTTCCACGTCGGGGAGCGATCCGGCTTGCGTTTGTCGTCGCTGGGCGTCCAGGCCACGATCTCCCGGCTGCGGTCGTGGGAGCGGGCGATGTAGCGGCTGAAGAGGGCACTGTCGTTGCCGTTGTTCTTGGGGTCCATGATCGCTCGCACGTCGGCGGCGCTGACGACCGCCCCTTCCCGCTCGCTGTCGATCAGGATGACTTCCTTGCCGCAGCGTGAGCAGAACTTGCCCTGCCGTGGCTCGTTGTCGGTCTGGCAGGAAGTGTCGGGGCACTTCGGAATCTTCGTGGTGATCTTCCCGATGGCCGACTCCGTCTGGATGTAGGGGCCGGCATAGACATAGGCTTCGTTCATCGTTTCCTCTGGTGTTGGAGATGTTGAAATTTAACCTAACAGGGGGTGGGGCTGTGCCCACCCCCTGTTCCTGCCTCCCCCCACGCAGGTTACTTCTTCTTGTCCTTCTCGCCCTCTTCCTTCTTCTGGCCGGGGCGCAGGTTCACGTCGTCGTCCCGCCCGCTGTCGAAGGCGTCGTTCGTGCGACCGGACGTGACGATCTTGATTTGCAGTTCCGGCCTGGAGCCGCAGATGAGGTTGCCGGGGAACGTCGTGCGGACGTTGTCATGCTCCCTCTTGATGTCGATGAGTTTCTTCTGGTTGTTGGTGAATTCCTTGCGACTGCCCTCGATGGTCGTCATGAGTTTCTTGTAGAGGCCGCTGTCGAAGTTCGGGTTGTGCCGGTTGACGAAGACCGACAGCGCACCCTTGCGAGCGCCTTCGCTCTGACCCTTGACGATCTCGGCCCACACTTCCTTGAAGTCGTTCTTGTAGTCGTCCTTGACGTTGGCCTGTTGAGCAATCGTCTTCCAGACGTTGTCGTAGACCGCCTCGTTGGCCTTCTCCTGCGCTGCCGCCGCATTGCGGAGTCGCACCTCGTTGTTGCTGACGCTGATGCACCATATGCCGATGCCCAGCCCCAACAGGACGACGAGAGCGATCAGAGCGCCGCAGCCAATCAAGAAGCCCTTCATTGCACTTCCTCCAGTGTCAGTTCGTTCGCATTCCATCAGCGAGCAGGCACTATCTTACAAGAAAAGGGTGCAAAATGTCAAGCCCGTTTAGCAAATCAAGGCACGTCATAACCTTGTGGAATATGCTTCATGTAGAGGTATCCAGAGCAGTTATCTTCGTGTCCGATCCCGTGCAAATCAAAGTAATCAATCACTGGAATGTTGATGCGTTTGGCCTCCCGCTCGTTAAATTTGACAGCGTCATCCTTGATGGTCTTCAGTCTTGGATTCAGTTTGGAACACAAGAACACATTCGCCCCTGGATCATAGGACAGATAGCGACAGGCGTTGTAACCTTGATGGACTAAACATACGTCTTGGATTTGTTTCTTAGTCAGAGCCATATCCTATTAAAGCCCAAACTTGAATTTCTTTTCCACTTCTTGAATGTATTTCTTTGCTGTTTCGTCCAGGGGTTCGTAATGAGTTATAAAGGCTTCGTTATTGACGAAGTATTCTTCACCTGTGTCTGATGTAATCAACCAATCTCCCGGCTCACCCTTGTAGACACCATTGTGTCCATCAATTGCCATACTTTGAGTGATGCGGATGGCCTCCACTATCGCCGGTTTCTTTTTAAATTTTGCCATACCTTATTTATTCTTGATGGAAACAATGTCCCATCCGGCAGGCATGAATTGAGGCTGCATGATTTCTATGAAGTGATTTTTCCACACATAGGGATCGGTGGAGTCGCTGTTGAGTTGTTGATCTTCATATGCCTTGTGGCATGGGTTGCAAATAAAGAGAATGTTTGAGAGGCGAGTCCGCAGTTCTAGGGGGAGATTCTTCTTATGTCGCTGCGGAACGACGTGGTGTCGGGTCAGGTCATGATCCTTGCCGCACACACAGCAGCGGTCGTTCTTGACAGCCATGAAGAATTCGGAGAACTGTCCGTTATACAGTTCGTTCAGCTTGTTCTCAGTCACGTCGTTCGTGAACTGATAGGTGTCTTCGTTAACTTGTTTGACGTAATCTTTGCGGATGTAGAATTGGAGTCGCTTGTGAGAGCAACGGAAGAGAGGCTTGCCTGAGATATTGAGGACGATATAGGTCTTCTGGAGGATTGCACCGTCTAAACGAGAATAGTCCTCGCCCTCAAAGACGCCATCTACCCAACGCTCAAACTGGCGGCGGTTGCAGGAGCCTTTGGGGTGACGCTTGAGGGCGGGACCATACAGCACGTCATATTGAACTGTGTCGGTAATGGAAGTGATCTGACGGACGGTGCCCCGTGTTGATCGCTTGTGGTAATACTTCTTACCGACTTCTAGGGCCATGAATCTTTCTCCAGCAGCCTTCACACACGGTAATCTCTATGCGGATTAGTTTGTTTTGAAGAGTGTGCCCGTGTTCGTAGATTCCAGTCGGGTAAACGCTTCCGACTTGGCTGCATATTCTACATCTACCAAACCTGCAATCCTTCGGCAAGGGCTTTCTAGGCTTTTCAAATTTAATTTCAATGAGTTCCATGTTACTCTTTCAAGCCGTAGGAACGTAGGATAGTGCGGGCAAGATCAACCATACCATCGTCGGTCATGTGGAGCGCTTGCTTGAGCGTTTCCACTTTCTCCTGATCTTCACGGATCAGACCTTCAATCTCGCCGATGAATGCATCAATGGTGTCTACCGGGAAACCTTCCGCATTCATGGCGGCTTCTACCATCGCCGTCTTTCCTTCACGGATGGCGAGGATGTAGAAATCCATTACCACCTGTGGAGATTGTGAGCATACCTGTTGTAATACGGTGGATGATAGATCCACGGTCGTTTCGTTGGCGTGCAAAATGTACCCTCCGACAATTTGGTGTGCTTCAATTCTTCTATAACCACTTTACCACAGAGTCGATATTGAGTCTCTACTATTTCGGTTTCCCAATATGAGTAATACCATTTGCCAATTTTAACTTCATAAATCTTTTTGCCACGGCGATACCATCTCGCCATGACCATACCGATCCGTCGCATGTTTTTAACTTGGACTGTTTGCCCAACTTCAAACCGCCACGGCATCTTCTCCACTGCCTTCATTTCGGCCTCCGTGGGAGCATGTAACCGCTCCCATAATCGGCAGAACGCTCCGTACCATCCTTTTGTTTGCAAGGCGGTGAAGTAGGACATGTAGAGACAATGTCTGAGTCTGCCTCTTATTAGCCTAATGTAGCCGCCGAACATTGATTACACCTGTTTGATGCAGATTGTTTCCAGTTCTGGGTTTCCCCACGCTGTCTTTGCTTCTTCTTTGGCGGCATCTTCTTCCAAAAGCGTTTCATGCCAATATATTGTAGCTATCTCAATTCCAACTGCGTACAGTCGGGTAGGATTAGTTTTCTCACCAGAGTCTTCCCACGCCCACTGTAGCATCTCGTAGGGACCGTCAGGGATTTGGTCGAACACCATTCCCTTGCACCCCATTACCATGTTCATGCTGTCCACCTAACCAAAGGATTATGTCTAAAAATTTAACAAACGGCCAACTGATAGCCGGCCCGATGTATTGCCAAGAGTTATAAATTACCACTTCGCCTAGCCAGCCGATCAATGTGCCTGTCGCAAGTAACAACACTACTGGCAACATTGCAGCGATAGCTATAACTAATGCCGGCCAAAACAATATAACCATCGTTACGAATTGTTTTGGACTTACATGGTCAGGGGCATGGGCAGGAGGTGGGCCACAGAACCTCAACATGCCAATTGCCACACAAGAACCAATGGCAATCCAAAGAAAAAGTATAAGTGAAAATATTAACATTACTCACTCTCTACCTGTGGATCTTCCCCGAAGAAGATGACGTTCTCACGATTGAGAACCTTGGAGAACGGAGGCATGTCCACTTCGACATACTCCTGGCGCTCCACCATCAGGTTCTCATTCTGACGTGCGTGGTGTTTGGCCGGCAGAGCGGTAAGTTCCTCAGCCGTGAAGGGACGACGCACGACACGCTTCTGAATGAAGGTGCCACGCTTGAAGAACGCAGGATAGTCGTTCCAGTTCACGCCCTTCTGCCACATCATCTCCTGCATCTCAGCGCCGTTCTTGCCGTGCAGTTCGGTGTGTTCATAGAGGCATCGTGCCGCCATGCTGATGCTGTTCTTCGTCGCATCCCACACTCGCCAGAGATAGCAGTTCGCCACTTCTGTTGTGCTGGGCATCATAAACACCCGGCAGTCAAAGTGCGGCATCCGGTCGAAGTATTCGGCGGTCAGATACTTCATCAACTGGTTGTTGAAGCGAACCGAAGTCATGCTGGCGAGAACACTGCTCATCTTCTGGATACGACCGTCGAAGAAGAGTTGGTTGCGGCGGTCAGGCTCATACCAGCAGAGGGTGATTTCGTCGCTCTGAGTGTAGGCGCAAGGCGAGTTAGTCAGTTGAGCCAACCACTTTGCCGTCTCCACCATCAGACGAGACATGCGCTCGTCGTAGGGCCGCTTCATGTCTTTGGTGAACTCAGAGAACCCTCGCCCATCCAGTCGGGCCACAACCGGCGTGAGGGGCATGAAGCGACGGCCCGCTTCCTGCATCTCATAAAGTTTCATCCGGTCGCCAAGGTCATCGTTCATTGTTGCTTCCTTTGGATCAGGGACATTAATAGTTGTCCCACGATCAGAGAGATCAGAGCCGCCCAGAGAAGCGGCATATTCGGAGTAAAAGGTATTTTCCAGATAATCATGTAAAAGTAGTAGAACATGAAGCAGGCAGGCCACATGATAAGGACTGCCCCTAGTATCCCCAAAGCAAGTCGGACGTTTCTGTTCATCGCTTTTTCGCCCATGACCTTCTGACTTTTTTGCAGAAATCTTCTTCGTTACCGTCACTGACTATAACATTTAACTTTGGTCGCTTGCGTGGGGGCTTAACAATCAAAGCATAAATCCCAATGAAGGGAAGAGCGATGATAAAGATGCCCCAGATGACAGTCATCATTATCATCAAGTCCCTTGGCATATCCGCCTTCTTGTGCAGAAGAGCGGATATGCCAAGGCCGACAATGAGATATATTCCTATGGAGCAAACGAGAATTGTAACGAACACTCAGCCTCCGACTTCTTCCCAAACCTCTTCCTCTCGCTCCACGGGAAGATATTTGGAGTTGGGGCCATACGACCAGCCGATTCCCTGCTTGCCGCACTTCTCGCAGCGCCAGTCGTATTGGTTGGGGGCGATGACTTCAGAGGTAGTATCAGTGATGATCTTGTTGCCGCCACACTGGCATTTGCGGGGGAACATTGTCTTTCCTCTGCGAAGGTCTGGTTAGTCCGTATCAGTTTTTTTGGGATCGTATGGGCCGAGCAACAGTAGTCGTAAATGCCAGTCTTCAGGGAAGGTGAGAACCAGTCGGTCAAATACTTCCCCGGTGTCCTTGAACTTGTGATTGGCCTTGAAGCCCTTCATTTCAAAGGCTCTGACTACGAAGTCGGTAACTTGTGTCGGATGAGGTTTAAGTTTTATAACGACAGTCAAGCCGTCTTTGGTCAGTGTGAAGTTTGGTTTGCGGGCGTATTTATCGTGGTCAGTCATCTTCTTCGGAAGAACGTCAACGATCTTCTTAAGAAGCTCCCAACCTCTTTTCTTCGTCTCGTCCGCACTCAATTCCTCAGTGCGGATATTCTTGCGCTTTGCTTCCTTGGCTTCGATTTCTCGCCTGCGCCGCTGCTCATAGTAGTAATCATCATCATAATCATCGCCGTACATTACTTACCTCCGAGCAGAAAAGAAAGTATTCCCGGTGGGACTCGAACCCACAACCTGCGGTTTAGAAGACCGCCGCTCTATCCAATTGAGCTACGGGAACAACGTTTATTTATTATATCACAAAGAATATTGTGAGCAAGACGAGGAAGTAAGCTACAAATACTGCGTAGCAAAGGATGTCAATTATTAACTTCTTCACGGGCCAGTTCTTCCGCCTCTTCCTTTTTCTTTTTTAACTTTTTGATGATGACCTTGCTGATCTCCCAACTGATTTCGGCGATCAGCACGCCACCCATCAGGTAACTCAACCAGCCCGGTTCTTCCGGCAGAAAGCACGCCCAGATCAACAGGCCGAGATAGCCGAAGGCCAAGAAGAACATGACGGCGAAGGCAATGCGGAACTGTGTCATTGGATGCACCCACATCTCATCAGGAGGGCGACGACCACCAGAGAGAACATTATCAGAAGAAACGTTTCACCAATGACGTTCGGTCGCATCTCAATACTCCTGGCGGGACTCGAACCCACATTCACTTGTTTAGGAAACAAGGGCACTTCCAATTATACCACAGGAGCGTGTTTTTTCAATCCGAAGGCTTCACCGTCACTTCGCCCACCTTACGAGTGTGCCGTTCCAGTATACCATAATCGTTCATGTAATTAATCCACAAACGGTTCTCTTGCTGTTGGGTGACGACGCCTTCCACTTCGTTGTCTTCCAATTTAAATTTTACCCGTTTATTGACTAACCAAGGCCACTTCTTTCTGTCATCGTCCCACTTCTTCTGGTCTGATGCTTGCTGGTATCTGTCAACGACATACAAGACAAACAGAACCATTACGATGCCGCCAAAAATGATAGCCAAACTCATGCCGCCGAGGTAGGGAGTTTGTATATTCAAGCAGCAAAGACAAGGGATGGCAGCTTCGCCCAACTCTTTGCCTTGATGGTGATGCTGGGCGTGGAACGCTCCCACAATCGCCGGAATAAACAGAAAACAAGCAACTACGAAAGCAAGCAGTATTCTCATGATTGTTTTCCAGTGTATGTAGTCCCTAGAGGAATCGAACCTCCAACCTCTTGCATGTCATACAAGCGCTCTGCCAGTTGAGCTAAGGGACTATAGTACCCCCAAGTGGTATCGAACCACTACCTCTGTTTTATCAGAACATAAAGTCGTTTATAAGGCGACTTGCACTACCTAGTGCTTTGGGGGCGTTCGTCTATTTAGGATATAACTCCAAACACACAGACCAAGCCAAAATATAAGAAATAATGCTAAAGGTACAAAAATAGGCCAATAATATGTCCAGTGATGCGTCATTTACTCTTCAGACTCTCAAACTTGTCACCACACTGTTCACAGGTGTGAACGATGACGTATCTATAACAGTAAGGGTCTGAATTTAATTCTCCACCGCATCTCGGACATTTTAAACTTTGATCTCTCGGCTTGATCAACCTATAAGTAATATACAGCACTGCGGCCCACAAGAGGAACCAGATGCCATAACGAATCAGGTCTTCGATCATGTGTCGTGATTCCCGATGACAAAGTTCTCAAGAACTTGCACATATAACATCGGCACATATTCTTTGAGTTTTGGCAGAAGTGGCTCCACATATTCCTTGTCATAAAGCCACGTCGCCAGACGGTAGCACGCCTTCTCGACCGTCATGTCTTCGGCGTCCTTGAAATATTTTGGATCAATTCTTTCAAGGATTTCCGCAGGCACCTTCCCCGGTTTCTTCATGAACGGACAGTCTGCGAGCCAACAATCGCAAACTAAACATTCGCCGTTGTGATCTGGTTTACACGGTAGCATTACGATTAGGTCCGAATGAGATTACGCCCGGTAGGTTTTCCACCACTTTAGGCGAGTCGGTTTCAATGAGCGCCGTTTGTCCTTCTGGCACGGATGGCAGTCTGCAAATGACCTTGCCAACCTCTTTGATCTTCTTCAAGACGGTGTCTACTACACACGTCTCAATCTTCACGATATACTTCATGGCTCGCTCACTTCAGGTTGTCCAAGGTCATGTTATAAGTTTTAAGACACTTGGCAATGAAGTCTAGGTCGCCTTGATCTAGGGGAACGATTGTGTTCTTTAGCACCCATCTCCAGGCTGCTAACTCCTGATTCCCCATGTGGTTGCCCATGATGTGCCCTAGTTCGTGTAGGGCTACTAAGTATTCTTTTTTGCCTTTAATTTTTGGCACATAGACACGAAAGTTAGCCAAGTCGGCGTAATACGCATGGTCATTGTAGACCACCGCAATCCTATGCTTATGTGCTAGGTTTTGAATATGATGCTCTAATTCTTCCAAGTGTCCGAAGAGGGAGTCGAACCCTCACGCCTTGCGGCAACAGCCTCTCAGACTGTCGTGTTCTACCAGTTTCACCATTCGGACAATTCGGGTTAGTGAGATGAGTTGATCGGGCCACCTTGTACCTAGTGCCGCTTAAACATTTCCCGCATCAGATGGTATCGGAGGTACAATCACCCTACACCCACCCAGGATGCTTTACTAACCCGACTAATCAAACTACTTTTTCAAGAGAACGAATTTGCTCATTATCCACCACTCATGTCTTCCAAGTAGTATGTGCCATCCGGCTTCAGCACTACCATGATGTTCTTGAAATACAGTTCGACTTCTTCGTTGACCTTGCACCGACCTTCTTGTGCCGAGCCACCTCGTTTCCAGCATCCGGTCGCTGGGTCAATCGCCTTCGTGTCAAGCGCTTCGTAGTTCGCTTCGTGATCCGGGTCTTTGACCTGAGCCGGAATTTTAACTTTGAATAATGCTGGCTTGTCTGGAGTGTTGTCTGGCTCGATTTCCAGAATGCCGTTTGCCAATCGCTCTGAGCCGCTGTTTGATCCGGCCAACTCCTGTTGGTAATACTCAAAGTATTTTTCCAACTCGTCATGAGTAGGCTTATTGGGATCAGCGAATTGATCCGGCAATGCCGCCATATCTTCGGTTGTGATAGAGCCGATATAAACAGTAGACCATGCCGAGAACTTCATCGCTATCTCCCGTGTTGTTGAGTGTATGAGGAGGGAGTCGAACCCTCAATCCTTTCGGCATTGGCACCTCAAGCCAACGTGTATACCGTTCCACCACTCATACATTTTTTTGTGTATGACAATTTGGACAGATGAATCTCAAATTGTCAGGCTTGTTATTCTTCCAATTATTATCTATATGATCTATCTGCAAGTTTAATTTTTTCCCTAACCATTCTCCAGTATTATTACATACTTGACATTTATATTCTGCGCCATATTCCAGAAAAGCACGTCTTAATTTAGCAGTAGTTAATCGCCAAGTCAATTCTTGGTTTTCTACCAACAAAGTAGACCAATGCCTTTTTGCTGGTCCGCCTTTATGACCTTTGCCTCTATTTGCACCCATCCCTAAAAAATGAGAAGTATCAATATTAAATTCTTTGATCCTTCGTTTTATATTTTGCTGTGCCCCTCCTGACCACTTGTTACCTAATTTTCTAAGAACCCCAGCAAGGGACACGCTTTCCTTCACGGCTGCTTCAAGCAATTCTTTAGTATATTTTTTCATCTTCAATCGCTTTTTTCGCAGCCTGTTTTACTGCTTGTGCTACCAT